>Ga0209355_1000633_pt1 | contig 20706 bp, 22 predicted proteins | sample LauGreSBDMM110SN_3_FD_187563 | JGI IMG/M metagenome (GOLD analysis project Ga0209355, IMG submission 187563) | Freshwater lake microbial communities from Lake Michigan, USA - Sp13.BD.MM110.SN (SPAdes) (version 2) | ecosystem: Environmental > Aquatic > Freshwater > Lake | place: Lake Michigan... | reverse complement strand
GCAAAATTTTATTGTCTGTATGGTCAATTAATCAACCGCCAAAAACGCGACGATGCTTTAATAATTATGGCAATAATATTGTATTATGGAACAAATTTGGAAAGATTTATGAGCGATTTTATTACATTTATAAGCTTGACGAATTAAAGCAATTATTTAATTTATGCGGATTAACCATATCAAATTATGACTATGATTGTGGTAATGAAATATTTACGTTAGTTAAAAGTTAGTAATCTAGTTTATAATTATATATTAAAATAGGATATTATAATCTCTCTATTTTTTTTATTTTCATATTTATATTATATTTAGTTATATTATAAAATAATGTCTAATATAAATTCATCATTACATTCATCATTACAGAAAATTATTGATTTAATAATTGCTTCGCAGTCGCAATATAGCGATGCAGGTAATATAGTAAATGAAAAACGCAACTTTATATTATCAATTACTAGTAGTATTGAACACGTAATTATACGTAATATTAAAGAGTTAGAAGAATTTACAAAACAATTAATTATTATTCATAATACAGCAAAAGAAGCATGGGATTTAGCTGTAAACGCGCCCAATACAATACAGCCACCTCTAGACGAAATAATGAAAATTACTTCCAATATTTATAATGCTATTATACCTGCTATTGAAAGAAATTTAGAAAAAAGTCCAACATTGTCTGTATATAGTCCAGCAGTGTCTGTACCTATTCAGGTAACAGCTAATACTTCGGCGCCCGAGCCTGAGCTCGTAGAAATAAAAGACGGTAAGTATGATGATATTTTAAACACTATTGACTATAACACTTTACTCCGTATTGAGCAGAAAACTGGGGAGGAGCCTGTTAGCTGGAAAAATTTACAATTTATAGCTGGGTTTGATATTCCTTTAACTGATAATGATAATCCTTTAACTGATAATATTAATTTTCTAAATTTTCTAACCACAGACAGTGTATATGAAAGATTAGAGATATTGGCTGAAAATAATATTATTGCTGTAAGTGAACTTGCAAAAGGAGTAGGAGATGAAACTAAGGTAGAAGAAATATACTTTAAAAAATATAAACCAAAATTCCATGGCTGTAATTTAGATACGGGGTTTATAACTAGTAAAGCAGTTCTCGATGCAATACCAATTCAAATTCCTGACCCCTTATCCGTAAAAAATGAAACACGTGAAAACCTCGTAATTTTATCCGTAGGCAATTTAAAAATAGTAAGTATTCATTTTGATAGCGCAGGACCAAAATCTATAGTAATTGAGGAATTTATAGATAAACAATTTAAAAGATTTGTACCAACTGATAAACTCGGTACTATAAAAGAAGTAAATGTTATATGCGGGGATACAAATATAACAGTTGAGAAAAGTAAAGTTAAAGATAGAGATACTATAGGAATGCAAATTGCTAAGGGATTAAATAACTATTTTGGTACATCTAACAGTAAACAGGAATGGTTAGTATTAATGAGTTCACATAAGATAATAAAAAACAGGCGTGGATTTTTATTAAGAAATCAGCAAATAGCTAAAACAGTTGGAAATAGCGTTTCTGAATTAGACGCAGATGGAACAATACTTGCTGTTAAAGTATATACAGATAAAAAAGAGCCAATTATTAAAGAATGGATTAGCGAGTTAGCTACTAATAGCAATGTTACTAATGAATATGTTATATATAGTCATGAAGGCAGTAAAAAAATAATAGAAACTGAAGAAGGCAAAAGACCGGGGAAAGCGTTAAATTTTGTAAAGGAACCTATAAATGCAGTTAACGAATATGGTGAACCAACTGAAAAAATATTTATTGATCATTCTGTATTATATACTCGCATATCATCGTTGGACAGATATGTTACTAATGATTTAGGTAATATTGGTATTTATAAAGGGTGCGGCAATCTTATTGTTCTTAATCTTAACAGTATGATAAATTCGGGCAAAAAAAATTGGAATTTACAGCATAGGGGTATACAAAAAAATATTAAACAGCTTGATGAAAAAATATTTAATATTTTTAAAGATGCAGATGCATTTTATGATAAAGATGGAAAAACATTATATAAACCAGATTATAAAGATTTTAGTGGAAAAGATAAATTTTATGATGCTAATAAAACAAAATCAATAATAAAGTTACTAACTAAATTAACTCCATTAACTCCATTATCGGGCGGAAGAAAATCAAGAAAACCAAGAAAATCAAGAAAATCAAGAAAATCAAGAAAACTAAGAAAATCAAGAAAACCAAGAAAATCAAGAAAATTAAGAAAATCAAGAAAACTAAGAAGAAGATGAGTTATTTACTTACAAAAGCCATATGCATAAATAATGACAGCGACAATTCCTAATATAAAACCTAAATGAAATTTAAACTGCATTTTTTTGTAAATGTTTAGCCAACCTTGTATTTGTGTTTTGTCATTTAAATGTAGCAACATATAGTCGGTTTTAGGATATAATATATAAAATAAGTAGTTAGTAACAAAAGTAATACTAGCAATCATACAAATTTTAGGTAGCGCAGATGATTTGCTGTTTTTTGAAAATAGTAATTTGTTTCCAAAATACACAGCTATAAAAGATAGCACAATTCCTAAAAGAAAACCGCCATAGTATATTTTCTTGCGTTCTTGAATTATTTTTTCATATAATACTTGTTGCTCTTTTGTTAAGGTATTTTTAAATTCTTGTTTACGATTGTCATTAGAGCATGAAAACATAGTATAAATATTGGCAATTAGAAAAACCGACGCAAACATACAAGACCCATAGCACACCATTTATATTATATTATAATATTAACTTGTTAAAATATTATAATATTAACTTGTTAAAATATTATATATTTTTTGATATATAATATATAATATATGGATTTAAATATTGAAAATTATAGCATCGAAGAAATATTAAACATATTGCATATTGACGTTAAATCTCTCGAAAATGCTGAATTAAATCAAGAATTTTTATATACTAAATTGCAAACTAAAATAGCTAAGCTGCGAAACACTAGTATTGACGAAAATAGCGAAATAAGCGAAAATAAGGCACAACTTGTGGATTTTTTTTATCAATGCTTTATTAAAGTCAATAAATTGCTAGAAGAAAAACAGAAAAATATGCTCATTGTTCAAGACGACCATAACATTATTAAGCACGCTGAATCTAAAAAAGAAGAAATTTTTCAAGTAAATGTTAAAAGTGGATTAATAAACCCTTTAACGATTAAAACACTTAAAAAGGTTTTAAATATTGACACGCGTTTTAGAGACAATTATGAGAACTCTAGTTCGACCGATTTTGTAATAAATCTCCCGACCGCTTTTAAGAAAGTCCTCTCCATGCAAGTAATAAATTATCAACTTCCGTATACTATTTATTGTATATCGAAAAAAACGGGCTCACATTCATTTTATGTAGACACTAGCTTAATAGAAATAAATGATGGTGGTTACGATGAAAACTCATTGGTTAGAGAAATAAATAGCAAATTGCCTAGCGACATTTCTCTCGTTTATAATTCGCTAAGTGGCAAGTTTACTTTTACAAGTCTTAATAGCAATGTATTTAGTTTAAATTTCGATTATATTGAAAATCCAACTATGAATTATAATATAGCAACAAATATTGATAAAAATCAATTGACATTAGGCTGGATAATGGGATTTAGAAATAATAGAATAATTAAAAATGGAAAACAAATTACTATAAAATATGAAGGCTCTAGCAGTTATGTGTCGGAATATTGTTATGATGGTGGCCTAAGTAATAAATATTATTTGCTATCAGTAAATGATTATCAAAACAATCACAATAATGTTTTTGTATCGGCGTTTAAATATCAAACCTTAACAGATAATAATATATTATGTAAAATGACGAATTCTAAGGAAGACGGAACAAAACGGCTATTGTATCCAAAAAGAATATATTTTGGTCCCACAAATATTAATAAACTGCATATAAAAATTTATGATGAATACGGTAGAATATTAGATGTAAATAATAGCGATTTAACTATCGAAATAGAATGTGAAGTTTTATACGATTTGTAACTTTTTGTGGTATAACTTTACTTGCTAACTAGCTTAGTTGCTTGTATAACTAGTTCTAAGTCAAATGTAAATTCTTCTTGTATAGACTGAACTAATAGTCCATAATTATCGATGATTTTAATATTGAAACTTGACATATTTATTGGACCGCTATATTGCCTAACATTATTTTTATTGTCATTATTGTCCAGGGTTTCATATATATAATTGTTTGTGTCTATTGTCTTTTTGTGTGTATTTATTTTGGCTAATATTTTATCACTTGAGAGATTATTGTTTAAAAATAGCTGATGTGTTTCAACAATTGCGTTTTGATTTTCATCGAAGCAAAAATAGATTGGACTGCTTAGTGTATTATATGTTTTAGGTCCTGTTATACTATTTGCTGTATTATAAATAGCATTATTGAAACCTAAAATAGTAGCTAGTGAATAGGGTGGAACATAATTTGTTAAAAAATCTATTTCATAATAGCTAAATATATTATTAATGCTATTGTCGGTTATATAATTTTTGCTTAAATCAAAGTGGCATATTTGAGAATTTTTATTGATTGAAAAAGTTAGTGAGTTAATAAATTTTGTATTGCTAATATCTAGTGACCCTCCCGAAATAGTAATGCTAGTATTTTTAAATTTATTATTTAAAAAAGTCTCCATTTCTGTTGCGTCTTCATAATATCCGTTATCTATTATTATTGAATATGAAAAATCGGCTTTTTTTGTGCTATCATATTTTTTAACTATAAAGCTATTATTTGATTTTGTGCTATGTATTAAAAATGGTTTTCTAATATTTAATGAAGTTAATTTGCATTGAATTACATTATTTATTGTATTATTTAACACAATTTTACAATCAGTTGACAATGCATTAGTAATAAATTTATTAATTCTATAAGTTGTATTGAAGTATAAATTTTTATATATGTGATAAGTTTCTATGTGATCACTATTAATTATAGGATTTAGTGTTGGATTTAATGTTGGATTTATTGTTGGATTTGTTGTTGGATTTAATGTTGGATTTAATGTTGGATTTGTTGTTGGATTTGTTGTAGAATTAGAATTAGAATTAGAATTAGAATTAGAATTAGAATTAGAATTAGAATTAGAATTAGAATAGTTTACATATGTTTCTATTACATTAACATCATAATCGTCTTCGTCGTCTGTGTTGTCTTCTTCGTCTTCTGTGTCTGGTGTAATACTATTATTAGTAAAGTGTTCTTTAATAGTTGGCTCAATATTAGCATTAGCATTAGAGTGTAAATAATCATCTAAATTAGCGTCTGCAACTGTTAAATAGTTTAATAATTTATTTTGTGCTTGCAGAAAAAAAGCTTTAATAGGTTCATTATTCTTAAAAACATTATTATTTAAATCGTGAACTTTTAGTAGTATATGTTCTCGTGATAACTCATCTAATTCGAGTAAATTATATAGTTCATTAATAGTATAATCTTCAATAGATGTATTAAAGTCTTCATATGAATTGTTAGATGACATTATTTATTTATTTATAAATAAACTATATTAGTTTAATTAAGTATTTTTATATTTTTAATAGTTACAAATCTATTTTTGTACATAGTTATTAAAAATTTGACAAAATCAAATTCTTCATTATTTACTACTTTTTTGGGTAATTTTTGAATACCCTGTCCTCGTTTGCAGTGATATGCTGATTTAAATAAATAGTCTTCTAGTAATGTTATTACTTCATTTTCGTAACTAGTAAAGTTTTTTCTATCAATTCTATAATTTGATTTGTATATATACCGATTGTAGTTATTGTCTGCATAAATTTTATAGTGTTTTCTATCTTCTCTTGCAAGATTATTTTTAATTATACCTATTCCTTCTATACTATTATTAGTATTATTCATTTCTAATACTAATAATCGAGAGTCGGGATCTAGCGACCCACTAATTTTTACAGGTGTTCCGTAAATACACCCTAATGAGTTATTATTCTTTATAATCCAAGCTCTATTTTCGTTAAATGTTGACACGCTAAATCGTGTTACACATATTTCCATTTCCATTAATTAGTTATTTATTTATTTATTAAGTCTTATAAATAAATAAATAATTGCATTAATTTATCAATTTTTGTTTTTTTGTTGTTTTGTAACCTCTTAAGGTTGTTGTTGTTTTAAATAATAGCAAGCTATAGTAACATTAGTTTCTGACGTTTCAATATTTTTTTTAATAATGTTAATTTTTTCATCATCAGAATAATCTTGTATTAAATCATTGTTTATTGAATATAAAAATTTATAGTTACTTATAGTTTCATAAAGTTCGCAATAACCTTCAATATTTTTTGGATTAGTGCTATTTATTATTATATAGCCATCAACCAATGAAATATTTAAATTTATGCTATTATTAACCAACGGGATGGTAAATTCTTGCATATTTTTTTCTTGAATTGATATTATTTCAGTAGTTATTTTTATAATATTTAGCTCACGCTCTTGAAAGAGATCTAATAATATATTTTCAATCATTGCTGAATTATATTCTTCACCACATAGTGTTTTCATATGTTCTCTTAGTTGTGATTTAATGCTTTTTGAATTATTGGAATAATATTCTTCTATAATACTTATTAACGTAGAACGTTGTAGCGTTAATAATTTGTGTGATTGTAAATATTTTTTATATTCATCTTCTATAATATTAAATACATAACATTTTATACTTTCTAAAATATTTAATTTTGACATTACTTATATTAATTATATTATAACGTATTAAATATTTAATTCATTATTTAATTCATTATTTAATTCATTATATTAAATTTAATATATAAAATTTAAAAGTAAATATATATAAATTCTTAAATATATAAAAATGAATGCGCTATTTAAAGTATATAATAAATTATGTGTGCTATTTTGTAAGATTAAGTATATAATTTATTTTAATATATTTTTAAATGTATTGCTTATAAATTATTTGTATTATAAAGTTTGGAATGTTTTAAATAATAACCTAGCATTAGCATTAAATTATACTATTAAACTAAATGGATGTGTTATAATCAAATTGATACAGTGGCTTAACACTAATTTAGAATTATTGCTCGTTAATTCGCATAATTATGTTTTTTTATCTAAATTGTTTTCACGCTATTATGAAGATTGCCCTATTCATCAATTAAAATATACTAAGGACTTGTTTTTAAAAGAGTTTGGTGTTAAATTTGATGATTATTTTGAACTAGATACTAGTTTTTCAATAAAGTCTGGTTCAGTTGCGCAAGTATATAAAGGTTTGATTAAAGCTAATGCTAATACAAATACAAATACAAATGCTAATACAAATAATGTTGCTATTAAAGTTGTTCATCCTGAAATAGAGTATCAATTAATATGTCCAGTTTATTTTGTAAAAATATATACATACTTGGTGACAAACTTTAAATGCTTTTATAAATATGATATTATTCTAGATTTAAATGCGTTTTTTTGTAATTTAAAAAAGCAAATAAATATGGAAAACGAGTATAAAAATAATGAGTATTTTTATAATAATTATTGCAATAATAATATTATACTTATTCCAAAACCTTTAATGAAAAGTAAAAACTTTTTAGTAATGGAATTTGTTGAAGGCGAACAATTTGAAAAATTGGATGTTAGCGATTATAAAAAACAAATTCTTATTTCATTTATGAGTATATTTATTAAAGATACTTTTATATATGGTAAATATGTCCATTGTGATTTACACCAAGCAAATTGGAAGATTTATAAAGAAATAAATAAAAGTAAAAATAATGATGAAACAGATTTTAATTATAAAATTATTATTTATGATTTTGGTTATGTAGTGGAAAATACAATAAATGACACTTTGAAAAATATATGTTATTGTTTAGATACTAATAATATACAGGGATTAGGAACTTTATTATTTGATAATATTAAAAATATAAACAATGACATTAGCAATATTAGCTTTAAGGAAGATTTTATAGCAAGATATAAAAAGCATAATGTAATGGCTTATCCGTATTCAGATAATATAATAACAACATCTATTAATTTTTGCTATATTAATGGATATAAATTAAATAATGATTTATTGGATTTTTTTGTTTCTGTAATATTGCTTAATAAGCATTTTAATAAATATTTATTTTTAAATTATGATGAAACTAGCTTTGATGAGGATGTGTATTGCAAATATGTTTATGATACAAATATGTTTTATATGAGTATATGTGAAAAATATGATGTATTTTCCAGTGTAAAAGAATTTATATATGCTACGTATATAAATAATCCATATTTTTCAAAAAGACTAAAATATACAAACACTTATTTTAATAGTTTAAAAAAAACCAGTACTACCAGTTCTCTAAATCATAATGCTATTGATATTTAAGGTCATTGGCCTATTGACATTTAAAGTCATTGACATTTAAAGTCATTGACATTTAAAGCAAGCAGTATATAACATTATATTAGGTTGTTTGTTTAAATCTAATATATTATTAGAATTATTAGATTTCCATATTATCCATCCAGACCCATTACAATAATAACACCCATTACAATTATGGGTTTTAATGCGATTAATATTATGATTAATAGCATTCTTTAAACTTTCGTCATATACATATTTTTTAGCACTATGCATATTTCTCACTTTACATAGAGTGGCTAATTTGTTATATAGCATATTATATAACATATTATATAATATGTGGTTGCAAATTATTAGCCATTTCAATTTTTTATTGTTTTAATTGTTTTAATTGTTTGCTTAAAAAAATTGAAATTTGTTATTTTTGTTATTTAAATTGTTTATTAATAATTAATAATAGCGTATTTAAAGAATATGGAACATGATCTAAGTTTGGATTTGGATTTGTTTTTATGTGAAATTGACAAAGCTATTTTTAGCGGGCACACAATTTATATTACAAATGCTATTAAAAAATATGAAAATGTTATAGCTAAGTCTTATATAGTATGGGCAAATTCTATTGCTTTACAAATAGTCGAGGAACAATTAGACGAATTATTGATTTAGAAATTAATATGTTATAATATATATAAGATAAAATGAGCACAGAAGAAAAGGCTTATATGGCAACGAGCTTAGACTTTATAAACAATCATAAAGAAAATTTTACACCAGTATTAAGTAATATTGCGAGTGATTTGAACACTGAACAAAACAAAGATTTAATAGAAGCTATGAATATAATGAAAACTAAGCATGATTCAAATTTGAAAGAATTGATTACTAAGTTGACGGAGAATAAAAAATTTGGACCTCATAGCTATAGTGAAATTGACCATGAAGCTAATTTTGCTAACTATGTAGAACAATGTTTAAGAATTATAGGAATAACAGCTTCTAAAAAAATTATATATGAGCTATTTAATCTTTTTATGCAAGATTTGAATTTGAAAGAAAACGAAGAATTAAGGGCAAAGGTGAACAATTTTAAAAAAAATAATAAAGAATGGAAAAAAATGGTAGGTATGTTGATACCTCCAGGTGCTCAAGTCAAGATACTTACTGAAATTGTTGAACCGTCCACACAGTTTGCAATTGGAAAACATGGCAATAAATCGACACCTCTCACAAGTAGAGAACTTATAGGTACTGTAGTAACAAGAGGAAAGTTGGGTGGTGTTCTAAGAAACGGAGATTTTAAAAAAGTAGTTAGACTGCCAAAACATATATTGCGAAAATTTACGCTAGACTATATAGACCCTAAAAATGAACTTATGGAATTTGATCCCGAGGATATTCAATTGCGTGATTTGCAACCAAAACCAGGAAAAGACGAACCAGAACCACCAGCATTAAAGTTAGATGATATCATAGCACAAGTCAAAGGAGGCGGTCAGCAAAGAACAACTAGAAAACATAAAAGTTCTATTATAGGCAGTGCCAGAAAAACTAGAACCTATCGTTAAAAATATTACAATAGTAATATTAAAATAAACGCGACTTTAGAAAAAAATAATATTAACTATTAATATTTTTTAAATATTTTATATATATATATATAAGAAATGGAAGCGAATGTTGAATTATCGCCCAACGAGTTAGCAGCAATTTTTGGTCCGGATAAATATAAAGAGGAACTTTGGCCACTTATCTCGCCTGTGGTTAAAAGGGTGTCTGCACATCCTAGACTAAGGACTGAAATTAATAAATTATTTAATAATATAGAATTACAAGAAAATAATAAGGATGCAAGAAACGAGTTTAAAACTGCTTTAAAAGCACTCCAAGATAAAGTGATGGAGATTAAAATCAGAAATAATACCAAGGTTCCGAACGAACTAGAGAAGCAGGCCATCTTTCCAGAGATGGCTCAAGGTGGCCGTAGAAGAACAAAAAATGCCTATTTCTACAATAAAAGAAGAAAAACTAGACGGAGAAAAGGTAAAAAATAGAAAAATTTAGTATGCGTCTATAAAATAATTGTAGTTTGCAAAGCTGTTGTTTATAATTGTTTCTTCATTGCTAGAGAAATTAAAAAAGTTAATTATTAATTTCTCTCGACTTATAGGTTCACTATTTAATAAGCTTGGAAAGTCTGGCAGTTTAGTAATTGCTGGTATAAATTGAAAAGCATAGCGTTCCAAATAGCGCATTCTATAATTGGTTGTAGAAAATATAAATAATGCTATTTTAGTTGAGAGAAATGCTTGTATTTGTTTTAATTCGTTTAGAGAATAATCTGTGCTAGTTAAAATGTAATTATCGCGTGCACATATTCCGTATATACCTGAGCTATCTAAATATGGAAATCCATACATTTTATGTGCTAATATTAATTTTGGTTGGTTTGCATAATGTTGTAAATTATTTGAATAATTTATAATTAATAGCGGTGTTTTTTTGCATAGTTTTGTGGTTTGAATATTGGGATTAGCATTAGCATTAGCATTAGCATTGTCATTAGCATTGTCATTAGGATTGTCATTGTCATTAGCATTAGTAAATAGCGAATTTTTTGGTGGGCTATTTGACTTATAAACTTTTAAGTGTCCTACTTTATCTACATAAGTTAATAATTTATTTATAATACTTATTCCATTAGTTGGTATAGGATAGTTAGCTCTTAAAACATAGTTAACATAGCATTTATTAAGTTTATCATAAATAGCTAAACTGGGTTGTGTTGTTTCTTCTTTTTTTGTTTTTAAGTGCCCATAAAAGAAGCAAGTGGGTGTTTGTGCTTTATATAAAAATGCCTTTTGTGTTTCGCTAGTGTTCAAGCAGTGCAATTTTTCTATGACAAAATTGCTATGTAATAATGAATAATATAGTCCTGCTTTATCTGGTTTTAACCATAATGAAGGAATAATTAGCGCCAAGTGTCCGCATGGGTTTAATAGTAATAAACTCTTTTTAACAAAATCTACATAAATTTGCTTGCCATCATTATTTTTTTTGAGAGATTTGTTTGTAGGTGTTTTTAGTGCTCCATTTATATTATATGGTGGATTGCCTATTATAAAGTCAAAGCGGTTAAGGTCTTTGTTTAATAAAAGAAAATCGCTAGTTATTATGTTTGCGTCTGGAGAGAAGAGCGTGTTCAATTTTTCAATATGTGGCGGATAAATTTCGCACATAGTGATCATATTTTTTATAATATGATGCCTTCGACTTTCCAAATTAGGAAATGTGGTGGCCAAATGAGTTAATAATCTATTATAAAGATTTAGCGAAAATGCCCCATTTCCTGCACCAACGTCTAGCCATTTTAGGTGCGGATTTTCATAATAGTGCTTAGGTATTAAGTCTAAAATCTGGACAACTAATGGGTCAGGAGTATAAACTATTCCATAATTGTTTTTAGCGTCAGTTGCATTTGCCATAAAAAAAGGTATTATATTATGTATTATTGTTTTAATTATATATATTGAAACATATTAAAAACATAATAGCAAAATTTAATGATTGCTTAGCGTTACTGCGTTTAGCGTCACAGTGTTTAGTGTCACTGCGTTAGTCCATTGTTTGAAGAAAGCTAATAATAAATCTCTCATTTTTAACAATTGAGTTTAATAAAGGTTTATAAAATTCTCTGAATGCTACTTGGGACTTATCTTCTTTTAATTTTGATAATGGTATCCATTGGATTTGCTTTTTTTCAAATAGTCCATTGTGTTCAATGTCGATTATATCTTTTAAATGTTGCTCTGCAAATTTATTTACATTTGAAAAATAATAGGGGAGTTTTTTATCATAATTTGTTTTGAAAATGTAGCTAGTATATTTATCATAACTAATTGAAATAATCATATTGCTTGTAACTAAAGCTTCAAATTCGTTTTCGTCGCCTAAAAATCCGTTTAATTCTTCGGTTCCTTCTCTAATTGCTGTTTTAAATGGTCTTTCGCCTTTGTGTGCGCTTCCGCCGAAGTCGCCCCATAAGTTATTTTTTCTCTCTTGTCCTAATAATAGGAATAATGCTCCTTTATATAGTGTTACCGGTAATACACCTGCTCCCATTATTATAAATTGATTTGCTGTTAGTAAAGTAAGTTATTTTTAAATCAATTTTTAGTTTTAGTTTTAGTTTTAGTTTTAGTTTTTTTAACGAAAAAAAAAGGTAAGGCTTGGTAAGGCTTTTTAAGGCTTTTTTTAAGACTTTTTAAGGCTTTTTAATGCTTAACAATCCGACGACACGACTTCGCACTTGGCCACCTTGACCGCATACGTCTGGCTCGGCTTCTTTTCATAGAACACAAACGGATTAAGCACGTGAGTTTTGAATGCAGTTTTGACCTCATTAGTCTTGAGAACCTCATAGTTCGGGTTAGGAACACGGCTATGAGCATTCTTGTTGACAAGAAGAGGCCAAAACTTGGATCCAGTGTACACAAGACGGCTTTTTGTAGTGGGATCCAAAATGTCTTCACGCAGTGCCTTCGACACATCATTGTCAAACCATTCATCGAAGTGAAGAAATGCTTCACGGCGATTTTTAACAGTGTTCTTAACGAAGTCAACCCTCATCACCTTGCCGATGTTGTGGTCTTGAAACATCTTGATGATGTACTGCTCGCTCGTCTCTGCATCAATAATAGGAATGTAAAGGGAAAGAACGGACATTGCACTGTGAGTTGCTTGGTATTTGATTACACGGATCTTATAATTTTAATGGACTAAACAAATCAATTTTTTTTACATATAGCAAAATTTATTAATAAAATTGATTATTTATTATTAATGATTAATAATTAATAATAAAGTTAATAATAATAGTTATGACAAAGCGTAATAATAGTGATTTTAAGAATGTATTTGAACCCATTTTAGCGAATAAATATGTGTATTATGATATATTTACTAATCACAATAATGGCGATAAGATTGTAATAATGGACAATCATATATGTTTTAATTCGACAATTAATAGTGAAAGCATTGCTACATTAATAAAGTTTATTAATAACATTATTAGCAATAAGCACTTATTTCCTAGCTTTAAAATTTATTTGCATATTAACAGCAAAGGCGGTTGCTTTAGCGATTTAGTACAGTTTATTAAGTTTAAAAAAGAATGTGCTTATGAAATCATTTCTATTATTGATAAAGATTGCTATGATAGTGGATTTGTGCTGGCTTCATTATGTAATTATAGGATTATTAATAAAAATGCCAAAGTGTATTATTCTAAATTTATTATTAGCGAAAAGGGGGACTATTATTGGAATTATTTTGCGCAGTGCTCAAATGCGGAAATAGACAACTTAAAGAAATTATTTTACGATATTATGTGTAATCTTGTAGAGTGTAATTTAACACGTGAAAAATTAGATGGTTATTTTCTAAAAAATGACTTACAAGTTTGGGATTGTAAAAAATATAAGAAATTAGGTTTGGCTGACGAGATTGTGTGAGAGAAAATTTGAAGGGCAAATATTTATTTTTTTCTTTTTTTATATTTAAAAAATTGATAATAAAATAGTATAAATGCTATTGAATTAGTGATATAATCTTGCAATGACTGCAAATATTGAGGACTATTTGGTTAATAAAAACGCGATTGGTATCAATGACCTTAACAATATTGATATTTCAACATTAGACATTAAAAAATGCAAAATCATTTTTGAAAATTTATTAGCTTGGTTGGCCGCTAATCCTGACTATTTAACTATGGCAAATAGTCAGGAATTGTATAAGCAATTTGAGCGAGTATTTAATAAAGAAACGCGATTATCTAAAATAGTAAATATTAAAAAATCTATTTTGCTAAACGTGTTTAATAATCTTGTAGATGTTTTGGATTTTGAGCCTTGTTTAAGACCGCATTTTGATTTATTAAAACTGCTTTTGCGAAAAAAACCTATGCGCAATATTTCTGGTATTACAAGCATTACACTGCTTACTGCGCCATTTCCTGATGGACAAAAATTCAGTTGTAAGCATAATTGCTATTATTGTCCTAATGAACCTGCACACGAAGGCAATAATTGGCAAGCACAACCGCGAAGCTATTTATATTATGAACCCGCCGTATTACGAGCAAATCAGCAAAAATTCAAGGCTGTTGGCCAAATGCTGAGCAGGCTTGACACATATTTTAATAATGGTCACGTAATTGATAAGTTAGAAATTATTATTGAAGGCGGAACATATACTGAATATCCTGTTGGTTATTTGGAGCGGTTTCATAGGGACATATTTTATGTAGCAAATATTTATTTTGACTTGCGTAAGCTATATATAAATTATGATACTTGTGTAAATGATAAACCTTGTGTAAATGATAAGCTGGATATTAGTTTATTAGAGGCTGTGCGGTGTCCGCTGTCTATAGAAGAAGAAATTAAAATTAATAAGACTGCCCGAGTTCATATTATTGGCATATGTATTGAAACGCGACCCGATGCATTAGACGATGAATGGTTGTGGCGATTTAGGCGCTGGGGTGTTACACGTATTCAGCTAGGAGCGCAACACGTGGACAATGCTATTTTAAAAAAGATTAATCGTGGTCATAGTGTTGAGCAGTTGCTAGATGCATTACGTTATTTGAAAGATAATTGTTTTAAAGTGGACATTCATATTATGCCTGATTTACCTGGTGCAAGTGTGGAAATCGATAAAGCTATGTTTGATTATGTGTATAGTGTTGTGTGTCCTGACCAAATGAAGGTTTATCCGTGTCAAACTGTGCCGTGGACGGTTATTCAAAAATGGCATGCTGAAGGAACCTATATTCCGTATTTTGACAAAGACCCTAAACTGCTTATTGAAGTGGTGCGCTATGCTATGGAAACTTGTCCTAACTGGATTAGGCTTCCGCGCGTTATTCGTGATATTCCGTGTGGAGTATATGTTGAAGGCGGGAATAATATAGGCAATATGCGTCAAATTATTGATGCTATGTTGCAAGGCGACGGAGTGTGTTCTAAAGATATTCGAGCGCGCGAAATAGGTCGTAATGCGTCGTATTATAATAAGGCAGGGGCTTACAATTGCTATAAATATAGGGGCAATTGCGGTGACGATTATTTTATTGCATATGAAAGCGTGGATCAAAAAGCGTTATTTGGTTTTATTAGATTGCGTTGCGTTGACCAAAAAAATAATAAAATCATTTTTGACATCCTTAGGGGTCGTGGGCTTATTCGCGAATTGCACGTATATGGCGACACTGTGGCAGTTAATAGTATTGCAAAAAATGGCTGCCAACATAGCGGTATTGGGTCGGGACTGCTTAATTATGCTGAAACAGTAGCTATGGAAAACGGGCTTTGCGGGATTGTGGTAATTAGCGGTGAAGGGGTTAAGGCATATTATGAAAAAAAAGGATATAAAGAAGTTGACACCTTTATGGTTAAAGATTTTTGGACTATTTATGTTGTGTTTTATTATAGTAGGCGACTGTTTTTAGATTTTATGTTTTGTTATGGCTATATTATGTGTGTGCCTTGTTTGCTAGTGCTATATTATTGTACTGCTTATTATGCTTTATAACTATGATTTGTTTGTGGGCTAGGTGGTGGTGCGCTCGGATAAATGGGTTCTTTTGCTTTTTCTTCATCTAATAACATAATAGCCATTGCTGAATAATTATGTAGGTCAATTAGTGTATCTCTTAGCGTTTCGCTATTTACAAGAGCAATTGAGCTATTTGTGATTGATTGTGCGCGTAAAATCTTGTCACCCATTCGAACTAATACGCCAATTACTCCATAACTAGCAAATGCGTCTCCATAATCACTATTTTTTTTCTTAAATAATTCTAGGCCTTCGCTTTGAACTTTTGCCATTTGCATTAGTCGATAGTCTGTGTTAGTGGTCATATTAAATATTATTTATGATTTAGAACATTAAATAATATTTATATCAATTTTATAAATTTATTTAGCTAGCTACTCACTTACCCCCACACGACTTACAAGATTTATTTCCTTGAATAAATAGAGGTAAGAAATTTCTATTAGCGGTTGTTCCTAAACGTAACATAGGCTGTGCTTGGAATTGTGTTCCTAAACGGCTCTGAATATAAATTGACTGATTAGTTATTACGTCGCGTTGTGTTTGTAGGTTCATTTTCATAAGTGGCATGCTATGTTTTTAGATATACATTAGAATATTTTTATAGTTAAATAGTTAAATATTGTTAAATATTTTTAGCAATTAGTAATACAATTATTATTTTGAGTAATTAGCGAATAATATTTAGTTTTATTGCCTTGCAAAGGGATTTGTTGGCTAGTTTGCGTTTTTAATGTGGTCGATTTCTTTTTTGCTAAATATCTGTCATATGAATTATGTTTAATATCAACTCCGTAATTTGCTCCTGTTTTTTTCTGTGTTCGGTCGCTAGCATTATGCCACGCTTTAGTATTTGGCTTGTTAATAGCTTGTGAAACGGCTAAAGAACTTAATACTTGTGTATAATTGGAACTCGACGTATGTAATTGATCTTGTATTGCTTTTTGTATTTGAATTGCGTTGTGAGAGGTTAGATCATCTATTGGGCTGGTTAATGGTTTTTTATATTTGAAAGCTAAATTATTGTTGCTCGAAAATTGAGTGTTACATTTTGATACGTTTGAAAAGGGGTGTATTAAAAAGGCTGCCTTAGACTCTAAATATATATTGTTGGTTTGTGATGAGCTATTGCGAACAAGAGTATCGCTTATGTCGCAAGTTACTATATGATTGTTCTTTACAAAATAGTTGTTTGAAAGATCGGGTTTTATTTTACTAGAATTAGAATTGTATTTAGTGTCGGGAATAGGCATATTATTATAAAACTATATTTTTATTTTTGTATTTACTTTGTATATATTTACTTTGTATATATTTACTTTGTATATATTTACTTTGTATATATTTACTTTGTATATATTTACTTTGTATATATTTATATTTAAAAAATTGAGTAATTATTAAGTGTTAAGCTAACTAGCAAGACTTTGCTATGAACACGTGCAGAGAAATAGATAGTAATACAAATAGTTTATATAATTGTAGTTATTGCAATAAAAATTATATTCGCAAAAGTGCGTATAATAATCACTTAATAAAATGTAAATATGCGACTAAGCAATATACTGAGCATTATAAATCTAAGCCCTATAAATCTGATCCATTAGTTTTAGAAACAGAAACATTATCTCTAGAAAGCTTGTCACGTGATGTAAATATACAAAATTTATTTACTATGGTAATAATGTTACATAATAAATATGATAAGCTAGAGTTAGAATACAATGAATTGAAAAAATATGTAAGTGTTGTTAAAAACAAGATAAATATATTAGACTATTTAAACGAAAATTTTAAGCATGACTATTTGAAAAGCGACGTTAATATAAAGAATTTTATGGCTAATCTAGTATTACAGCAAGACCATTTGCAGAAAATATTCAAGCACGATTATGTTGACGGAATATTTAATATTATTTGCGAATATATTGACACATTAAATGTTAAAGGCATATTACTACCCATTAAATGTTTTAATAACAAAGAAAATGTGCTATATATATTTGATGGAGTGCAATGGATAATAATGGATGATACTTATTTGCGTGTTTTTATAAAATCTTTTGACAAGAAAATATTAACGCTGTTTGTAGAGTGGAAAGCTAGCGCTGAAAAGTCCATTGATCCGGAGATTTTTGGAGAAATATATATTCAAAATATGAAGAAAGTTATTGCTGGCAATTATGAGAAGAAAAATCCCGCTTTAATGATTAAAAGCCGGCTTTATAAGCATTTAAAAAATGATTTAAAGAGCATAGTTCATTATGATTTTGTTTGAGTGCTTCTTTAAGTATAAAAATATATATATTTGCTAGTTGTTAATTGGATTAATTACTAAATAATCTGGAAAGCTCGACTTAAAAAATGTTCGCATTATTAATAATACAGCTAATCCATTTGCTATCCAACACCATAAAGACCCCCATGTATTAGTTTTATAATAAGTATAATAAATTGCAAGAAAAATTATTGCATATATAGCAAATAAAATATATTTTTTTGCATATAACAATATTACTAGAAGAAATGTTACCCATATAAAAATATAGAATACTGGCACATTAAGCCAATTCCAAGCCAAATGGCCGTTAGGTGCTTTAACCATTGAATAATCATATTTTATTAAATAACCTAGAAAGACTAAACATATAACATATAGTGTTATTAATGTTGCTTTTATATTGAATTTTACATTATTTGGTATTAATATAAAGAATAGTGGTTGCATAAATACTAAAAGCATTCCTAACTGTGATAGCAGTCTATTTATTTTTTTATCATTTAAATTTTTCTTATTTAAATTTTTCCAAGTGAAATATTCTATTAACTGCATTGAAATGAATGAATAGAAGAATAAATATTCATAAATGTTGATTACATTATTAAAATAAGCAAAGTTTACTGCAAAAAAACTAAATAAAAATGTGTTTAATGACACGGTCGCATTCCAGCACATATATTTATATATATAAATATTTGAAAATAGTTATAAATATATTTGAAAATGATTTAAAGGCCTTTTTTACTAAAACGTTTGTAGTTTATTTAAATAATTTTGATATAACTTACTATATTTTATTTATTTTGTTTTTTGGCTAGACTCTCAAATTTATGTTTTTATACGTAAAAAAATTGATATACTTGAGCTATTTATAACTAATAAGTTATAACTTATAACTAGTGCGCTATGTCTTATAAGCTTTTGCTAAAAGTGTTACCTGGCGACGTTGTAGCACTTATTTACGAGTTTATGAAAGTAAATGCTGCTAATGCAATATGTGTTTATTTTGCTAATGCTAAAAGACGTCATGCGGTGTTTGGTTATTTGTCCCATTATAGCATTGAAACTATTTCTGATCAATCAATATATTCAATAAATTCAATATATTATAACAATAATTTTGCTAATAACTCTAATTTTAAAGACAAAGTTATTGTAGATTTGTATAAGCATTTAGTGTTTATGTATGGCGCACATTATTCGCGATCCAAATATATGAGAGATGGCTGGGCTAATGTGTTGGGCAATGTTTCGCAGATTTTAATGTATTATTATAATCGATTGGCGTTTAGCGACAGTTTGAAAAAGAAGAATAGCAATTATGTTTATTTAAAAGCGTGTATTCAGCTATGGTTTAAGTTATGTCAAAAATACAATTTATATTTAGTATTGTGCTATTTAAAGAGTGCTAAAAGAGTAGATCGTAATGCTAAGGCAATCAAATTGCGAACAATTAAGAACTTTGCGGAGTTTAGACTTGCACCGCTTGTATCTTACTCTAAGATGCCTGAAAGTATATATAATGAATGTGGTTTAATGCGTCATCATAAACTATTGCGACTTAATGCTTTTGAGCGACAAATTTATTAGTCCTGTTATTCCTAGTTTTGCGTCTCTTTTTTCTATGTTTTTTTGTTCTTTTAAAGCCTGCCTTATTTCTTAATTTTTGTGCTTCATCTGAGGCTAATTTTATACTTTTTGCTTCATTAATCAAGACAATTATTTTATCAGCTTCCACATTATCGCTGAAGGTTGTATTTTCTAGCATACCTAGGGCCCTTCCTAAAAGATTTGATATAGCTTTTATATCGTCATTACTAATATTATCAAAACTAATATTCTTAATACTAGTCTCTAGCGACCTTGCTATAGTTGCTATGTCTATCCATATTTTAACTAGTGGTGTTGTTGTTAAGTTTGTATTCCATGCAACTTTTGCGCGATCTATCGCTAGTGAAGATATTTGCCCTCCCCACTTACTTATATTGATCTTGTTATCTATACGTGTCTGCTTTGCGTGTGCTTCTTCCATAACAGCCCTGCTTTTTGTTGCCAATTTAGAACGCATTCTTTCCTCTACACCATCAAATTTACTAGCATGTGCTTTTAGAGATTGAGCTCTTGCTTCCGCTCTATATGCTGCTTGTGTTGCTCTCATTAGTTCCTCTTCTCCTTTGTTGGTATGTTCATTTGCCAAGGCCATCCTTGCTTGGACTACTTCAGCTGCTGATTGTGTTGCTGCTGTTTGTGCTTTTGTTGCATTTGCTAAGGCCTCTATTTTCAACCCCTTAAACATCTCGTGTGCTCGCCATGTTTGTCCTTGTAAATTTTTCTCGAGTTGTGC
>Ga0209355_1000630_pt1 | contig 20784 bp, 19 predicted proteins | sample LauGreSBDMM110SN_3_FD_187563 | JGI IMG/M metagenome (GOLD analysis project Ga0209355, IMG submission 187563) | Freshwater lake microbial communities from Lake Michigan, USA - Sp13.BD.MM110.SN (SPAdes) (version 2) | ecosystem: Environmental > Aquatic > Freshwater > Lake | place: Lake Michigan... | reverse complement strand
GCAGGACTCGATTCTATACCAGGTGGAGGCGCTGAAATTTTTCATCCAGATATTAGAAATATTATTTGTGCCGATAAAGCTACTGGCGATGAGTGGTTGCATATTCATAGAACAGCCCATAATTTAGGCATGCATAGTAATGCTACTTTATTATATGGTCATATTGAAAAAGCAGAACACCGCATTGATCATATGGAAAGGTTAAGACAACTGCAAGATGAAACCAAGGGCTTTAATACTTTCATTCCTTTGAAATTTAGAAATAAGGACAATGACATGCATGATGTTCCAGAGTCCACCATGGCCAATGATTTAAAAATGTACGCGATATCTCGTTTATACCTAGATAATTTCCCGCATGTGAAAGCCTACTGGCCAATGCTAGGTCGTGAAATCGCACAACTTACTCTAAGCTATGGCGTGAACGATATCGACGGCACTATTGACGATACTACTAAAATTTATTCCATGGCAGGTAGTGAAGAACAAAACCCAGTCATGACTACAGAAGAATTAGTTCGCTTAATTAAACAAGCTCATCGTAAGCCAGTAGAAAGAGGCACACTCTATAATGTGATCCAAGACTATTCTTTAGTGGAGATGGACTAATTCAATTCAGATTCTTTACATTTGATTATGAAATTTACCAGCATTATAAGCGGTCTACTTTTATTTGCACTTAATTCTACAGGACAATCCGATACTAATTTGCTTGAAAAATTAATGCAGCAAAAACCAGCGCAATTTGGTAAAATTCTAGCCAACCCCAACGAATACCGTCTTCAAATTTTATATACTCAAATTAATAGAGACAAAAACAATGTCCCTCATTTTAAAGAGTATAGCTACAGACTTAATCCTAAAGAATATTTTTACCCAGCTAGTACTGTTAAAATGCCCTTGGCTTTTTTAGCATTAGAGAAAATTAATAATTTAAAATTGAAGGGGCTAACAAAGTCTACACTCATGGTATACGATAGTGTAGCAGACAGACAAGAACCCATTTATAATAACCCTTACTCTATTAATGGCACACAAAATATAGAACAGGCTGTTAAAGAAATATTTTTAGTAAGTGATAACAATGCAGCCAATAGGTTATTTGAATTTGTAACACCACATACAGTACACGAACAATTAGCTAATAAAGGGTATAAAGATGTTTATATTAGAAACCGATTAGAGTTAGGTAGGACTGCCAAAGAAAATAGAAGCACGCAGGCCATTGACTTTTATAATGAGCAAGGAAAAATAATTTATCATCAGCCTGCTGCCTTTAATAAAGACAGCCTTCCTTATTACAATGCTTTTATAGGCAATGGCTATTTAAACAACCAAGATTCCTTAATCAAAGGCCCTTTAAATTTTTCGGAAAAAAATAGAATTTATCTTAGCGACCTTACCCATATTTTAAAATCGGTTTTGTTCTTTGATCAAACACCCCCTTCTCAAAGATTTAATTTAAGTACCGAGGATAGAAAGTTTTTACTGCATTATATGCATACTTTACCTAACGAATCGCAATATCCTACTTATGACACGGCTAATTATTGGCCAGGGTATTGTAAGTTTTTATACACAGGTTCGGAGAAAGGCCCCTTCCCTTCAAATATTAAAATATTTAATAAAGTAGGTGACGCCTATGGGTTTTTATTAGACATTGCCTATGTGATGGATCCAGAGAAGAAGATTGAGTTTATGTTAAGTGCCGTTATCTATTGCAATAGCGATGGCATTATAAACGATAGTATGTACGATTATGATTCAGTGGGCTACCCTTTTTATAAAAATTTAGGCCAGTTAATTTACAACTACGAGCTTCAACGCAAAAAAGCCTTTCTCCCTAATTTTGCCCCTTTGCTTGAAGCTGCCAAATAGATGTTAATAGAAAGGGAATAATTTATGGGCATTCAAAGTCTAAAACTTACGTCTGTTTGCGATTTATTTGCGAAATTCGTAGTTCAAATAAGCAATCATGATATTATCTTCTCTATTAAACAGATTCAGTGAGCCAGAAACTTTAAAAATGGCCAAATTAGGCCGTGAACTAAGAGCTCAAGGCAAAGATGTTATTGACTTAAGTTTGGGTGAACCCGACTTCGATACCCCTCAACATATTAAAGATGCCGCTATAAAAGCTATTAACGATAACTGGTCTCACTATACACCCGTTGCCGGTTTTGCCGATTTAAGAGAAGCTGTTTGCAGTAAATTAAAGCGTGATAATAATTTAGACTATAAAGCAGAAAATATTATTACTTCTACCGGCGCCAAACAAAGTTTAGCCAATGCCATTTTAGCCTTGGTAGACGACGGTGATGAAGTAATTATTCCAACTCCATACTGGGTAACTTATTCTGAACTCGTAAAAATTGCGAGAGGTAAGGTGGTAGAAATTAGAAGTACTGTAGAAGATGGTTTTAAAGTAAGCCCTGCACAAGTAGAAGCTGCCATTACTTCAAGAACAAAAGTATTTATGTTCTCTTCACCCAATAACCCTTCAGGTGCAGTGTATAATAAAGCTGAATTAGAAGCACTTGCCAATTTGTTTAAAAAATATCCTGGTATTACTATATTATCGGATGAAATTTATGAGTACATCAATTTTGAAGGCAAGCATGAAAGTATTGCTCAATTTGCAGAGGTCAAGGATCAAACAATTGTGATTAACGGATTAAGTAAAGGTTTTGCCATGACTGGCTGGCGTTTAGGCTATACAGCATCAAGTGTTGAATTAGCAAAGGCCATGGAAAAATTACAAGGTCAATTTACTTCAGGCACTTGTAGTATCACACAAAAAGCGGCAGTCACTGCCTTAATAGGCGATTTAAAACCTTCTATTGAAATGACGGAAGAGTTTACGCGTCGTCGTGTAAAAACATTAGCGCTAGTGAACGATATACCTGGCTTTAAATGCTTTGCGCCACAAGGTGCATTTTATGTATTCCCCGATGTAAGTGCTTATTACGGTAAGTCTAATGGCACCAATACTATTACCAATGCATCTGACTTTAGTATGTATCTATTAAACGAAGCCAATGTATCTTCTGTAATGGGAGACGCTTTTGGAGAACCTAACTGTGTTCGCTTCTCTTTTGCCAATAGTATGCCAAATATCGAAAAAGCATGGGCTAGAATTAAAGAAGCCTTGGCTAAATTAAAATAGTGACCTCAGAGAAATTTCAAATGTTTGAAAACAGGTTGCTTAAAAATTATAAGCACCGCATTAAACAAGCTAAACGACAAAAGATTAGCTGCTGGCGTTTGTATGACCACGACCTTCCAGAATTTCCTGTATGTGTTGAAATTTATGAAGACTATATTTATATAGCTGAATACAACCGCCGCCATAGTTTAAGCGATGAAGAACATGAGACTTGGTTAACTGAAACCAAAAACTGTATTGCTGGCATTACTGGTTTACCCATTGAAAATATGTATTTAAGGGTACGCAAGAGAATGGATCATAAAGAAGAGCAGTACGAGAAAGAAGAAACCCTACCTATTTCAAAAATAATTACAGTGACTGAAAATGGTTTGCAGTTTAAAGTAAACCTTACCGACTATTTAGATTCTGGATTGTTTTTAGACCACCGTATTACAAGGCAAATGGTGCAAGCGCAGTGCAAAGACACCGAGTTTTTAAATTTATTTTCCTACACCAGTTCTTTCTCTGTTTACGCAGCAGCAGCGGGCGCTAAAACCGTTACCTCTGTTGATTTATCGAAAACCTATTTAGCCTGGAGTGAAGATAATTTTGCTTTGAATAAATTAAATAATAAACTTGCTTACCAGTTTATTCACGCCGATGTAAAGCAGTATTTAAAAACCTTGCCTGCTAATAAATACGATTTAGTGTTCATGGACCCTCCCACTTTTAGCAATAGCAAAAGAATGAAGGACGTTTTAGATATTCAAAGAGACCATGTTGAATTAATCAATGATGTACTACGCGCCATGAAACCAGGAGGTTTCTTATATTTTAGTACTAATTTTTCTCATTTCAAATTAGAAGCGGAAAGTATTCATACCAAACTTATTAAAGATATTACCAAGGCTACTACCCCATTTGATTTTGATGGAAGATTGAAAAGAGCCTGCTTTAAATTACAGAAGCCAGTATAAATTCATGAAGGGCCAAAACTTGTGGCGTTAATAATTGTATTTCATCATTCACAATTATTTTATCACATAATTTCATTTTAATATTATCACTAATTTGATGATGCATTCTTTTTTCAGCGTCTTGTTTTGTACAAGCATCTCTTTGCATAATTCTTTGAATTCTTAAAGAAGTAGGCGCTGTCACCCCAATAACAAAATCCAAACCCTCTACTGCATTTGATTCAAATAAAAGAGCCGCTTCTTTAATGACATAAGGGGCTGTTTGCATTTTGGCCCAGTCCCAGGCAGCTTGAATAGTGATGGGATGTACAATTGAATTTAACAAGGCCAACTGATGCGCGTCGGAAAAAACAATGGATGATAAATAGGCTTTTTGTAAAATACCATTTTCATAAACCTTCTCTCCGAACTGTTGAATGAGGGCAGTTTTAATTTCAGGACTTGATTGCATTAAATGCTTAGCCGTTTCATCGGCATTGAATACCGGCACGCCCATACTAGCAAATATTTTGGCTACCATGGTTTTACCTGTACCTATTCCCCCCGTAAGTCCGATCATCTTAGACATAAAAAAGTCCGAAATTAGTTACCCCAATTTCGGACTTTTTTTAATCAAACCAATTATAATTATTTAGGGTTGGTTTTTGACCACTCTAAGCTTATAGATGATTTTTCAATTTTCAAGTAAGAACCAGGGCTTACTTCTAATTGAATCGTATTGTCTTCGTTTACTTTATTCACTGTACCATGGATTCCTGCAATAGTAACTACTTTGTCTCCTTTTTGAATATCGTCAATAAACTTCTTTTGCTCTTTTGCTTTTTTAGCTTGTGGACGAATCATAAAAAACCAGAAAACTAAAATGATACCGCCCAACATTACTAATTGGAAAGTTCCTCCGCCTTGTGGTGCTTGTAATAAAATTTGTGTCATTGTAATTTATTTAATTGTTTGTTTTTTAATAGTTGTGTCTATAAATTCTTCTACTTATAAAACCTCTCTAGCAAATATATGTAATTTGAAGGCTTAGTTATTCGGCTATTTCGCTTTGTGACTTATTTTTTGAATTTTACCCGTTCCCACTAACTCTTTATGAATATTATCCAAAATACCATTCACAAAATGCCCGCTTTGTTCGGTGCTATAATCCTTTGCTAAATCAATGTACTCGTTTATAGTCACCTTGGTAGGTATGGTATCAAAATACAATAATTCACAAACGCCTAAACGAAGTAGTATCATATCTATTACCGCAATACGTTCTGGGTCCCAGTTATTTAATTTAGGCTTAATCACTTCTTCTGTATACGATTTCTTGTCAATAGCCGTTTGCAATAAATCGGTAGCGAATTTCATTTTCTCATCATCCACTAAATCTAGAAAATCAATACTGCCTGGTTTTTGCAAATAATCCAAGATAAAGCCCACCATCATATCTCCTTCATCTTCCCAGTTGGCAAAACGCTCGTCTATATATTCTAAAATATTATCCGACTCTAAAATAAGGGTGCCAAATATATATTTAAGTATTTCTTTTTCTTTGGCCTTATCTCTACTTTGATCCTCGATATAGGTTTTATAAATAGCTGATTCAGATAGGTTTCTAAACAAGGTTTTTACGATATCCTCGTCCAACCACTGAGCAGGATTTACGAGGGCCAATGCTTTTTTAAATTTCTCCGACTCAATGGTTTGCCAAACAATACTGTTGCCAGCTAACTTAATATTAACGGATAAATCGGCTTGATTGGGTAAATTTTTGGAGGCTCTCTGCCCTGCCTCTACTTCGGCATATAAGGCTACTTGATGCACAAGATGAACAAGGAAAACGAATAAATTACGCGTTTTGTCAAATTCCTTCTGAAGTAGGGAGCCGGGACTGCTTTGGTTTTGATTTTCAACCATATACAGCACCTGCATTACTTTAATTCTAATATTTCTTCGGTTCATCATATGTATAAGAGCTAAACGGCTGCAAATCTATCCAAATTATTGGTAAAAACTGACATTTTTTACCATAATCCTTTGCATATCATGCAATTTTAGGCATAGATTTGCTTCCCTTACGCTTGAAAAACAATAAAACTGAAAATTTGACCTATTCAGTAGGAAAAAATTGCAGTGGCACGGTTATCGATGTAATGGAAGTACACAATTTATTAATAAACAAAAAACGATAAAGTATGGCTAAGAAATTAAACATTACTCCTCTACATGACAGAGTAATAGTTAAGCCTGCCGCTGCAGAAGAAAAAACAGCTGGAGGAATCATCATCCCTGATACTGCAAAAGAAAAACCACAACGTGGTGTAGTACTTGCTGCTGGCACAGGTAAAAAAGACGAACCCGTAACTGTAAAAGTAGGCGATAACGTTTTATACGGTAAATACGCTGGAACAGAAATTCAAATTGATGGTCAAGATTTATTGATCATGCGCGAAAGCGATATTTTAGCAATTGTATAATTGTTAAAGTAAGTAGAACTATTAATTAACGAAATAAAATAAGTTTATATGTCTAAAATGATTTTTTTCGACTTAGAAGCGAGAAATAAAATGAAAAAAGGGGTTGACACTTTAGCCAACGCCGTAAAAGTAACCTTAGGACCAAAAGGTCGTAATGTTGTTATTGAAAAGAAATTCGGATCACCTTCAATTACAAAGGATGGTGTTACTGTTGCCAAAGAAATTGACTTAGAAGATCCTATTGAAAATATAGGTGCTCAAATGGTTAAAGAAGTTGCTTCAAAAACAGCCGACTTAGCTGGTGACGGAACAACTACTGCCACTGTATTAGCTCAAGCTATTATTAGCGAAGGTTTAAGAAACGTTACCGCTGGTGCAAATCCAATGGATTTGAAACGCGGTATTGACAAAGCAGTGGAGAAAGTAGTAGCAAGTTTAAAAGCACAATCTCAAGCAGTTGGTAACGACGCTAAAAAGATTGAGCAAGTGGCTTCTATTTCTGCAAACAACGATAATGAAATTGGTAAATTAATTGCCCTTGCAATGAGCAAAGTAGGTAAAGAAGGGGTAATCACAGTAGAAGAAGCAAAAGGAACTGATACTACAGTAGATGTAGTAGAAGGTATGCAATTCGATCGTGGCTATACTTCTCCTTACTTCGTTACCAATAGCGAAAAGATGGAAGCAGAAATGCAAAATCCATATATCTTAATTTATGATAAGAAAATTTCAGCCATGAAAGACATCTTGCATATTTTAGAGAAAGTAGCACAAACTAGTCGTCCATTGGTAATTATTGCTGAAGACTTAGAAGGTGAAGCAATGGCAACCTTAGTGGTAAACAAATTGCGTGGTACTATTAAAGTAGCTGCTGTTAAAGCGCCAGGCTTTGGTGATCGCAGAAAAGAAATGTTAACTGATCTTGCTATTTTAACTGCAGGAACTGTTATCTCTGAAGAACAAGGTTTCAAATTAGAGAACGCCGACTTAACGTATTTAGGTCAAGCAAGTTCTGTAACAATAGATAAAGACAATACCGTTATCGTTGGTGGTAAAGGTAAAAAAGCAGATATCACTGCGCGTGTAAATCAAATTAAAGCGCAAATTGAAAATACAACTTCTGATTACGATAAAGAAAAATTACAAGAGCGTTTAGCGAAGTTAAGTGGTGGTGTTGCCGTATTGTATGTTGGTGCAGCTACTGAAACTGAAATGAAAGAAAAGAAGGATCGTGTGGACGATGCTTTACACGCAACGCGTGCTGCAGTTGAAGAAGGAATCGTACCAGGTGGTGGGGTTGCTTATATTCGTGCTGTTGCAAGTTTAGAAAAATTAAAAGGTGCTAACGAAGATGAAAATACAGGTATTCAAATTGTACGTCGTGCCATTGAAGAACCACTTCGTCAGATTGTGAAGAATAGCGGTATCGAAGGTTCTATTGTTGTTCAAAGAATCAAAGAAGGTAAAGACGACTTTGGTTTCAATGCAAGAACAGAAGTTTTCGAAAACTTATTCAAAGCAGGTGTTATCGATCCTACTAAAGTAACAAGAGTTGCTCTAGAGAATGCAGCTTCTATCGCTTCTATGTTGTTAACAACAGAGTGTGTGATTGCTGACAAACCAGCTCCATCTGCAGCTCCACAAGGTGGTGGACATGCACCTGACATGGGTGGTATGGGTTACTAATATTGAAAGCGATTTTATCGCACCAAGTAATAAAAAAAACCTCCTCGATTTTTCAAGGAGGTTTTTTTATGCGGTGAAATTAAGCCTTAGCGTTTACTTACTTTGTTGTAAAATACATTTGGAAACCTTTTACTAATAAAAACTGCGCTAATCCATAAGTGATCATAATAACTAGTCCTATATTCTCAATAGGATCATTAATAGACCAATCAAATTTATTAAACGCTAAAATAGCATCAGATGCTATAAAAAATAACATACCTGGTATCCAAAAATTATTCGCAATAATTTTAGTGGGCTTATTATTAGCAATATGAATAGCCATTAATGCTGCTGAACAAATTAGCGCCATATATACTAATATGGGATAAATTAATGGTCCTATGGCAGTGCTTAATTGAAAATAAATAAACCAACAAAAGCTAAGCAATATAAAACTTGAAACTTTTAATATTGTTGATTTAGGTTGTTTCAAACCATATATTTTACTGAAAAAAATAATATTAAAAATATGGGTTGTCATAAAAGCAACCATACCTGGTATAAAAAGAGATTTTGAAATTAAAAACACATCGCCTAAAAAAGAACCGAATAAACCTAACATCACTAAATTCTTTCCAGGCTTATTAGATACATTCGGTTGAACATATAAATACATCATTAAAGTAGGCAAGAAAACAGCCTTACTAATTGCCTCCACTAGTCTATATTCTTCCCCTAAAAATTGGGCTAAAAAATGAATAGTAATGACAACTAAGCTAAGCGTCAGTCCCCATTTTGTAAAAAAAGATTTCATAATCAAGTTTTAATTTTTGGTAATCCAGCTATATTGGAAGCTTAATCAAGATCCATTTGAAAATTAAATGTAAGCAATGAATGTCTAATTTAAGAATCAATGCATAAATTTGCCTATGATTAGCCCAGAAGAAGAACAATTCTACCTGCAATGGGAAAAAGAAAGAACCCTACCCCATTATAAACGCAAACCTTTTTTTAGAGGTTTAAGTTTTGGCTTAAGTGTAGGGCTTTTAATACTTATCATTTCAAAAACAGGCTGGTATGAAAGGGCTAGTATGATAGCTAATATGAGGGGTAATGAAATATGGATTATGATAGCCATTTTAGTATTCTCTTTTGGATTTGCTTGGATATATCAGCAGTTTACCTCCGAGATGAACGAACAAAGATTTAATGAATTAAAACACTTAAAAAATAAAAATAAACAAAATGCGCTCTAAAAACCTTTTTACCCCCTTTTTTAGAAATATAGCCCTTGCTAGTTTGTTCATCATTAGCCTGCTGGTTCAAATCAGCTGTAGTAAGTCCTCGGCTAGTGAAAAAGAACAAATGACTAGCTTTGCTGCCAAGAACAATATTACCTATGTATCAGACCCATCTGGCGTCTTATATCAAATAATTACTGCAGGAAACAACAATAAGCCTAAGCTAACCAGCACAATTACAGTCACTTATACTGGTAAATTAATGAACGATAAGACCTTTGACAGCGGCACTATCACTTATCCTTTAAATAACCTTATTCCAGGCTGGCAAATAGCCCTCCCCTTTATAGGAGAAGGTGGCCAAATCAAAATACTTATTCCGTCTTCATTAGGCTATGGATCGTCTGGAAGTGGCGAGATTCCAGGCAATTCCCCCTTGTACTTTGATGTAAGCCTATCGAAGGTAAAATAATGGCTTTTTAGCCTTTATTTTGGCCTCTTTCCATTATATTTGCCGACTAAAAATCAGTTAACCACACTATTATGCAACTCAAAGGATTAGTGCGCTTTTTTACCATTGCGCTTATTTTAATTTGTCTTTATCAATTGTCATTTACTTGGTTCGTAAGAAGTCACGAAAAAGCCATGGAAGCGAAAGCTAGTTCATGGATCAAAAAGTTCCCAAAAGCAGCTCAGGTATACCCTTCTGATAAAGAAGAGCAATTATTATACAACGATAGCTTGAACGATATTCAAAAAGTTTATTATAAGAAGTTATTAGATAGCACCAAGGACAGTAAATTAGCTTTTGGCTTAACTACTTATGCCTCTGCTAAAGAAAAGGAATTAATGCTAGGCCTTGATTTACAAGGTGGTATGAGTGTAACCATGGAAGTGGGCTTAGATGGTTTAATTAAATCACTCGCCAACTATACCAAGGACGTTTCTTTCAATACTGCCTTAAACAATGCAGTTCAGAAAAAAGCGAACAGCCGTGCCGACTTAATTTCTTTATTCAGAGATGAATATGCAACCATTAACCCAACAGGTAAATTAGCTCCTTTATTTGCTAATAGAAGTAATGGTAAATTAAAGTTCGACGCTTCTGATGACGCAGCCGTTACTTACTTAAAAGAACAATCGACACAGGCTTTCAATAATACATACCGTATTTTAAGAACGCGTATTGACCGCTTTGGTCTGGCCTCTCCTAATATCAATCCAGATGCCGCTAAAGGTATTATCAATATTGAATTAGCAGGTGTGAACGATAAAGAGCGTGTACGTTCTTATTTACAATCTACGGCTAACCTTCAATTCTTTGAAGTATACACTTTTGAGAATAGGGATCTTCAAAATGGAATTGTTGCTGCCGATAAAGCTATTGAAGCAAGTTTAAATGGAATTTCAGATACGAGTTTAGTAAAAGCAGATACTTCTAAATTGAACCTTAATAAAAATCCTTTATTAAAAATGGTTCAGTTTACGCAACCCTATCAAGGAAAAAATGGTCAATCTGTTTACCCTGCTGAAATTGGGTACACTTTCAAAACTGATACAAGTAAATTAAACGCATATTTAGCCCTACCAGAAGTAAAATCTAAGTTCCCATCGAACTTGGTATTTATGTATGGTAAAAATGAAAGCGAAGATCCTAAAAGCAAAGACGTAGTTCCTATTTATGCAATTAAAACTTTAGATAATGGTCAAGCAGAATTAGAAGGTGACCATGTTGCAAATGCAGCACAAGATTTTGATGAAAGAGGAAAAGTTGCCATCAAAATGAATATGGATAAATTAGGTACCAGCATTTGGGCTAAGATGACTTCTAAAAATGTAGGCAAGCCTATTGCGATCGTACTAGATAATATTGTTTATTCAGCGCCTAATGTAAATGATGCTATTACTACAGGTAACTCTTCTATCTCTGGAAACTATACTTTAAAAACAGCACAAGACTTAGCTGAAATTTTAGAGAGTGGTAAATTACCAGCGCCTGCTAAAATTGTACAAGAGCAATTAGTAGGTCCTACTTTAGGTTTGGCTTCTATTCAAGGTGGTGCGATGGCATTTGGAATATCCTTCCTTGTTATTTTCGCTTTAATGTTATTATATTTTAATACAGGCGGATGGGTAGCAAACATTGCATTAATCTTAAACTTACTTTTCACTATTGGTATATTAAGTGCCTTAGGTTTTACTTTAACAGCACCTGGTATTGCAGGTTTAGTATTAACCATTGGTATGGCGGTAGATACCAACGTAATTATATTTGAAAGAATTAAAGAGGAATTAACGAAAGGAAAAAGTTATCAGTTGGCTGTCACAGATGGTTACAAACGTTCTATGTCTCCAGTATTGGATGCACACGTTACTACCCTATTAACAGCTTGTATCTTGGCTTACTTTGGTTTAGGTCCAGTACTTGGATTCGCTACTACGCAAATCATTGGTATTTTACTTTCTTTATTCTGCGGAATTTTAGTATCTCGTTTAATTACCGATATCTACACAAGCAAAAACAGACACTTCGAATATTTCACAAAAATTTCAAGAGGTATCTTTAAGCATGCTGCTTTCAAATTTATTGAATTCAGAAAGTATGCTTATATGTTGTCTGCTGTAGTATTAGTAATGGGTATTGCTAGTTTCTATAACGGATTCGACGAAGGTGTTGAATTTGCTGGAGGAAGAAGTTATACTATTAAGTTTAACAAAGCGGTGAATATTGAATCTGTAAGAGAGGACTTGAAAAAAGTATTCGGTGAGTCTCCTATTATTAAAACAGTAGATTCTAAGAACCAAATTAATATTACTACTTCTTATAAAATTAAAGAGCAAGGCAATAATATTGACGAAGAAGTAGAAGCTTTATTATTCAAAGGACTAGAGAAACAATTACCTACAGGAACTTCTTTAAAAGAGTTCGATTCTCAGTATAAGCAAAGTTCTCAAACAGTATTGCCTACTATATCTGACGATTTAAAAGCAGGTGCTACGAAAGCAACCATCTTTGCCATAATGGCTATTTGTTTATATATCTTTATTCGTTTCCGTGATTGGAGATATTCTTTAGGAACTATTTTCTCTTTATTACACGATGTATTGGTTACTTTAATCGTATTTAGTTTCTTAAGAAGAGTGGTTCCTTTCCCATTAGAGATTGACCAACACTTTATTGCAGCAATATTAACTGTAATTGGTTTCTCTATGAACGATACCATAATTGTATATGACCGTATTCGTGAGGACAGCCAATTAATGAAAGGTGCAGACAATGCTTCTATTATTAATAAAGCCATTAACCAAACATTGAGTCGTACTATTATGACATCCTTAACTGTGTTCTTAACTATCTTAATCTTATTCATCTTTGGTGGAGAAGTAACAAGAGGTTTTGCATTCGCTATGTTAATTGGAGTTATCACTGGTACTTACTCTTCTATCTTTGTAGCGGCTCCAGTACTAGTTGACTTTGCAAAAACTCGTCCATTAGGTCGTGAAGAAAAAAAGAAATAATTCAACATTGAATTTATATAAAAAAGGCCTTGAGTAATCAGGGCCTTTTTTTATTTTCATAAGCATTATAAATAGCCTATCACTCTCAGATTCGAATGACGCTAAAAAATAATAAATTCATCTAAAATTGTGAACTCGCTTCGCTCAGACATGCACAATTTTTTAACGATGTATTTATGATTTTTCTTAACGCTATTCTCATAAGTTCGTGAGTAGTCTATTCATAGTGCCTCTTATGAAAATTCTTTAATGCTGACTGATATTTGTTTAAAATTTTATTATAAGAAGAATAATAGATTTTTTTAGAAAGAAATGCTGTTCTGAGCGAAGATTTCTTAGCCGTAGTCTGATATTTGTTTAAAATTTTATTGAAAACAATACTCAATCGAGCGAACTTTGTGAGCAAAGCGATCAGAGAGCGAGAATGATGTATTTTTTCTATAAATTTTAAACGGCAAATGAAGTTCCGCATCCACAGGTACTAGACGCATTCGGATTTTTAAAAGTAAATCCACGGCTATTCAGACCACCTTGCCAATCTATCTCCATTCCATATACATAAATCTGATGCGATTTTTCCATGCAACAAGGAATACCCTCAATGGATAAAATTTCATCATCAATTTTAGGAACATCAAAACCTAATACATAGGTCATGCCGCTACATCCACCCCCTTTTACGCCCACTCTTAGTCTTTGTTGATGATCAAAGTCTGGCTCGGCCATTAAACGGTTAATCTCGGTAATGGCTCCTGGCGTAAAGGTAACCGGGGTTTGTAAGGCGATATTGGTATCTGAAGACATATTTGAATATTTATAGTACAAAAGTACAATATTAAGGGCATTTACAAGCCCCTCTATTTTGAATTTTTCGTAAATTTAGCCATGCAAGAAGCTGAAAAAAAGACTGATAGTGGCATTGAAATAAAGAAGGTATATACCTGCAACGATTTACCTACCAATTTAAATGAAACATTATTACCAGGCGAGTTCCCTTATACAAGAGGCGTTCAATCCGATATGTATAGAGGAAAGTTATGGACAATGCGTCAATATGCTGGATTCTCTACCGCAGAAGAAAGTAATAAACGATATCATTTTTTATTATCGCAAGGGGTTATGGGTTTAAGTGTGGCCTTTGACTTACCTACTCAAATAGGTTATGACGCCGACCATTCTTTAGCAGAAGGTGAAGTAGGAAAAGTGGGTGTATCTATTTGTTCCATAGAGGATATGGAAATTTTATTTAAGGATATTCCTTTAGATAAGATTAGTACTTCTATGACCATTAACTCTACTGGTTTTATTTTACTAGCTTTATATATTGTCTTGGCTAAAAAAAGAGGCATTGATTTAAAACAATTAGCAGGCACTATACAGAACGATATATTAAAAGAATACGCAGCCAGAGGCACTTATATATACCCTCCTAAACAATCTATGCGTATTATCACCGATATCTTTGAATACTGTGGTCAGCATTTACCGAAATGGAATAGTATTAGTATTTCTGGATATCATATTAGAGAAGCGGGTAGTACAGCAGTGCAAGAAGTCGCCTTTACATTAAGCAATGGTAAGGCCTATGTGAAAGCCGCTATTGAAAAAGGTTTAGATATTAATGTATTTGGTAAAAGACTTTCTTTCTTTTTTAATGCACATAATAATTTATTTGAAGAAGTAGCTAAGTTCAGGGCCGCTAGAAAAATGTGGGCTACTATTATGAAAGACTTAGGAGCCACCGACGAAAAAGCTTTAATGCTTCGTTTTCATACACAAACAGGCGGAGCTACTTTAACGGCCCAACAACCTTTAAATAATATTAGTAGGGTTACCATTCAAACTATTGCTGCAGTATTAGGTGGCACACAAAGCTTACACACCAACGGTTTTGACGAAGCCTTAGGACTACCTACTCAAGAAGCAGCTAGTATTGCTTTAAGAACACAACAAATTGTGGCCAATGAATCGGGCATTAGCGATACCGCAGACCCTTTAGCAGGTTCTTATTTTATAGAAAGCCTTACCAATGAATTAGAGCAAAAAGCTTTAGCATTAATTAACCAAATTGATGAAATGGGTGGCGCTGTAAGTGCTATTGAAAATGGATTTATGCAAAATAAAATTGCAGAAAGCGCTTATGCTTATCAAAAAGCCATTGAATCCAAAGAAAAAATAATTGTGGGTGTAAATCAATTTGAATCTACTTCTACCACTAATATTCCCGTTTTTCAAATTGACGAAAGTATAAGAATACAACAAATTGAAAAACTAAAGGCTTTAAAAAGTAGTAGAGACAATACAAAAGTAGCTAATTGTTTAGCGGCGGTTAAGGCGTCGGCGGCTAGCACTGAAAATATTATGCCTTCAGTAATTGATGCTATTGAGAACTATTGTACATTAGGAGAAATAGCAGATGTATTAAGAGGTATTTATGGAGAGTATCAAGCTTAAAAAAATATAAAAGCCAAAATGAAAAAGTAGTTTATATATTAATAGATTAAAGAAAAAACTTAATTCAAATAATAAAATTAGAAATAAAAGATAAAACAAAATAAAATGCGTAAAATTTTCCTTCCCTTACTCCTACTTGTAACTGTATCTAGTATAGCTCAAGAATTACCAAAAAATTATGCTTCTTTATTAAAAGAAGTAGAACCTGAACTTATTGCTTGGAGAAGACATTTTCATGAATTTCCTGAACTATCTAATAGAGAAGTAAACACAGGAAAATACATCGCCGATTTTTTAAAAACCTTACCAAATCTTGAAGTAAGATATCCTGTTGCTAAAACAGGTGTGGTGGCGGTTTTAAAAGGTGGTAAACCAGGTGCAGTTATTGCTTTAAGAGCAGATATTGACGCCTTACCTGTGTATGAAAGAGTTGCCATTCCATTTGCCTCTAAAGTAACTACCGACTACAATGGCCAAAAAGTAAGTGTAATGCATGCTTGCGGACATGATTCACATACAGCTATGTTAATGGCTACTGCTAAAATGTTAAGTACTATGCAAAAAGAAGTGCCAGGTACCATTGTGTTTTTATTTCAACCCGCTGAAGAAGGCGCTCCAGAAAATGAAGAAGGTGGCGCACAACTTATGATTAAAGAAGGCGCTTTAGACAATCCTAAAGTAGAAGCAGTATTTGGTATTCATATTTCATCTCAAACTCCGGCAGGTACTATTAAATATAAATCAGGTGCCTTTATGGCTTCCTCTGATTGGTTTACCATTAAAGTAAATGGTAAAGGCAGCCATGGTTCTCAACCTTGGGGTGGTGTAGACCCTATTGCAGCAAGTGCACAAATTATTGAAGGTTTACAACATATTGTAAGTCGTCAAATGGATTTAACCACGGCCCCTCTTGTAATTACTGTAGGTACTATTAATAGTGGTGTTCGTTCTAATATCATTCCTGAAACAGCTGAGATGACAGGTACCATTAGAACCCTTGATAGCAAAATGCAAGAAGAAGTACATGAGAGAATTAAACATACGGCAAAAACTATTGCACAAAGTAGTGGCGCTACTGCAGATGTTACTATTGATACAAAAACTTTAGTGACTTATAACGACCCCGCTTTAGTGAAAAAAACTTTACCTTCTTTAATAAAGGCAGCAGGTGATGAAAATGTTTCTGAGTCAACCTGGGTAACCGGTGCGGAAGATTTTTCGTTTTTTGCAGCCAAGGCACCTAGCTTCTTTTTTAATTTAGGAGGTATGCCTAAAGGAACCGACCCTAAAAAAGCAGGCCCACATCATACCCCCGATTTTTATTTAGATGAGTCTGGATTTATTATAGGTGTAAAAGCTTTCTGTCAATTAGTATTTGATTATGGAAAAACGAAGTAGCTATTAATTTCTAGCACCAAATAATAAGCTTCCTATTCTTACTACGTTACTACCCTTTTCAATGGCTAATGGGTAATCACCACTCATGCCCATACTTAATATATCAAAATGAATATTATTTAATTGAGTAGCTGTTTGGTCGTATATATTTTTCAAAGTACTAAACTCTTTATCAACGAGGGTTTTGTCTTCTGTAAAACTGGCCATACCCATAAGGCCTTTCACCACCACATTACTATAATTAGAAAGTCGCCCACTTGAAATAAATTCAGTTAAACTTACTGCATCAAAACCAAATTTCGTTTCCTCTGTGGCAATATGTACTTGTAGTAAACAAGCAATCATTTTATTTTGCTTAATAGCTTGCTTATTAATTTCTGCTAATAATTTTTCAGAATCGACCCCATGAATTAAATACACAAAAGGGGCTATATATTTTACCTTATTGGATTGCAAATGCCCTATAAAATGCCAGTGAATATCTGAAGGCAAACTGGCTGCCTTATCTACTAATTCTTGAACATAATTTTCACCAAAATTTCTTTGACCTAATGCATATAGGGCTTCAATGTCTTCATTAGGCTTGGTTTTACTGACAGCCACCAACTGCACATTTTTTCCTTGCAGTTGCTCTTTAATGCTATGATAGGCTTTAGTATTTACAGGCATAAGTTATTTTGTAATATTTCTACCAATGACCATTTTTTGAATCTCACTAGTACCTTCATAAATTTGCGTAATTTTTGCATCACGCATTAACCTTTCTACATGGTATTCTTTTACAAATCCATATCCTCCGTGCACTTGAACGGCTTCTGTGGCAGCCCACATGGCAGTATCACTTGCATGTAGTTTAGCCATGGCAGCTGAAGTAGTATAATCTAAGCCATTGTCCTTTTCCCAAGCTGCATGATAACATAATAAACGAGCCGATTGAATTCTAGTAGCCATTTCAGCTAATTTAAATTGGATAGCTTGATGCTCATGAATAGGTTTTCCAAAAGACTGTCTTTGTTTACTATAAGCCAAGGCTAATTCATAAGCGCCACTGGCGATACCTAATGCTTGTGCAGCAATACCAATTCTACCTCCATTTAAAGTTTTCATGGCAAAGGTAAACCCAAAACCATCGGCCCCTATTCTATTTTCTTTAGGCACTTTAACATCCATAAAAGAAACGGCATGGGTATCACTTCCTCTAATCCCTAATTTATTTTCTTTCGCTCCTACTAAAATACCTGGTGTATTTTTTTCAACAATAAAAGTATTGATACCTTTTGGGCCTTTGGAGGCATCTGTTTGTGCCATTACTAAATATACCGATGCAGTAGAACCATTGGTAATCCAATTTTTTACACCATTTAATAAATAATGATCGCCTTTATCAATGGCAGATGTATGTTGATGTGTAGCATCGCTACCTGCTTCTGGCTCACTTAATAAAAAAGCTCCTATATATAATGCACCGTCCTTTTTACCTTGTGCTAAGGGCGTTAAATATTTTTTCTTTTGTTCCTCTGTTGCATAATGTTCCAAGCCCCAACATACCAAACTATTATTCACACTCATAGCCACAGATACACTGGCGTCTACTTTACTAATTTCTTCCATCGCAATTACATAGCTAATGGTGTCCATTCCTGCTCCACCATAATCAGTGGAAGCCATCATACCTAAAAAGCCTAGGTCGGCTAATTGTTCCATTTGTTCTTTGGGAAATTTCTGATGCTCATCTCTTTCAATGACACCTGGCAAACACTGTTGTTGTGCAAATTCACGAGCAGCTCTTTGAATCATTAACTGCTCCTCTGTTAAATTGAAATCCATACCTTATTTTTTTTGACAAAATTACACTAACAATTGTTAGTGCGATAATTTATTTTGAATTAATTGATATAAAACTGATCGGTCATTTTCTGAAACTAGAGCCGTACTATCGGCTCTGAAGTGTCGCTTGAAAGCGAGCAAGGCTGCTGTGGTATCCTTGATATCATAACCCACCATGGCCAAGGCAAAAGGAATGGAGATAGATTCAGGTAAAGTATATTTTGCATCTGGCTCAAACCAAAGACCATACCCTTTTTGGGCTAATAAAACCCAGGGGAACTGAATATTAGGATCTACTTTTCGCTTAGGTGCAATATCGGCATGGCCAATAAAATTGGCATCAGGTATTTTATAATTCTCTTTTAATTGTGCCAATAATAATAGTAAGCTATTAATTTGTGCGCTATCAAAAGGCTCAAAGCCATTATTGTCTAGCTCAATACCAATAGAGCTTGAATTAAGGTCACTATTATTACCCCATTTTGAAATACCACCATGCCAGGCCCTCATATAATCATTCAGCATATGGTGTATGGTGCCATCCTTGCAAATCACATAGTGGGCACTTACCTTAGACCTTTCCAAAGTAAAAGTTTTTAAAGTTTGCTCACAAGAATTTTGTGCAGTATGGTGAATGACTACAAAATTAGGTTTGCGTAAATCAAAGTTCGTAGTACCCACCCAATCTGCAGCCTTAGGCAGTTGATCAATAGTTTGCAAACTTGGATTTTCTTTTAATAAGGTAACCAAGTCTTTAGTATGTTTTTTATAGATTCGATTAGTTGTAGCATACGGTAAATGATTACATGCCGTAATGGTAGTCATAACAATGAAACCAATAAGTCCAATGATGAAGGAAGTTCTTTTTATAAATAGCATTTGTTTTGATTATTAATGAAGTCTCTAATTATAAATTCTTATTCACTATACTGGGCTCTTGCTGGCTTAGGCAATGAAAACTACCTAGTCCCCAAATAATATCGGTTGAGTCAATGCCCACTATTTCTCTAGTGGTAAAACAAGACTGAATTATTTGCATGGCTTTATCGTCTTGGTCACATTTAAATGTAGGCACTATAATATGCCCATTACTGATATAAAAATTAGCATAAGATGCAGGTAGGCTCTGCCCTTCATATATTACTTCTGCAGGCATAGGTAGTTCCACAATATTTAATTGCTTGCCATTCAATAAACGCATCTGCTTTAATTCTTTTAAATTCTGCTGCAATATTTGATGGTTCGCTGAAAGTACATTGGGCTCCACTACTGTAATAACAGTGTCTTCATTTACAAAACGAACGGTATCGTCTATATGTCCATCGGTGTCATCTCCCACAATACCATCACTTACCCATAATACTTGGTCTATGCCATAATAGTCGCTCAAATATTTTTCAATTTGCGCTTGATTTAAATGTGGGTTTCTATTTGGGTTTAACAAACAAGATTTTGATGTCATCACCGTTCCGGCTCCGTTAAAATCGACCGAGCCTCCTTCCATAATAATACCTGGATGGAATACCGGTAAACCTAGAGCCGTTGCAATGCGCGTAGGAATTACATCGTCTAAATCATAAGGCGGATATTTTCCACCCCATGCATTAATATTCCAATCTATAATTACTTTAGGATCTTCTGCATTATCTCTTAGTAAAAAGGCAGGGCCATGATCACGGCACCAAGCATCATTGGTAGGGTGCATATAAAACTGAACGCACTCTAAATGCACACCTGCTAATTGCAACATCTTTTGAGCAGAGTTGCGCATTTTTTCATCTACTACATTAATACAAACTCTTTCTGTAAGAGAAACAATTTTTATAAATTCAGTATAGGAAGGATAAACACTGGCAATTTTACCAGGCCAACTTTCTTCTTTATGAGGCCAACTTAACCAAATGGCGTCATGGGGCGCAAATTCTGCGGGGAAATAATAGCCTAAAGATTTTGGAGTGGCGTTGGTCATATTAAAATAGTGTCTACTTAATTTTTTATTATTCAGCTCTTTTTTAACTATTCAGTCTCATCGTCTAAATATCTTTTAGTAATAGGACCATAAGAATCAATTCTACGATCACGAAGGA
>Ga0209355_1000629_pt1 | contig 20798 bp, 21 predicted proteins | sample LauGreSBDMM110SN_3_FD_187563 | JGI IMG/M metagenome (GOLD analysis project Ga0209355, IMG submission 187563) | Freshwater lake microbial communities from Lake Michigan, USA - Sp13.BD.MM110.SN (SPAdes) (version 2) | ecosystem: Environmental > Aquatic > Freshwater > Lake | place: Lake Michigan... | reverse complement strand
GCCGCCAAACTTCGCCGACAAAATCGTCGTGATCGCCGCCGTCAGCGTCGTCTTGCCATGGTCCACGTGGCCGATGGTGCCCACGTTGACGTGCGGTTTTGTCCGCTCAAATTTGCCTTTTGCCATTGTCTTTTCTCCAAAGAACAGGCCCGTGTACAGGTTTTACGTCTGCACGATGCTGCTGGTTCGTCCCGCACGGGTGACAGGACGGCGCGTCGTCGCAGACACTTGAAATCAGAGGGGACAGAGCAAACCGCAAGCGGCCAACAAGTCCCCATGTTTAATCAGAGGGGACAGAGCAAACCGCAAGCGGCCAACACGTCCCCATGTTTGATCAGAGGGGACAGAGCAAACCGCAAGCGGTTTGCTCTGTCCCCATGAATTTACTTTGCCCTTGCGGCAACAATCGCTTCGGCGACGTTGCGGGGGGCTTCGGTGTAGTGCTTGAATTCCATGGTGTAGGTGGCGCGACCTTGCGACATGGAGCGCAAAGTGGTCGAGTAACCGAACATCTCGGACAAAGGCACTTCAGCCTTGATGGCCTTGCCGCCGCCGACCATGTCGTCCATGCCTTGCACCATGCCGCGGCGTGAGGACAAATCGCCCATCACGTTACCGGCGTAGTCTTCAGGCGTTTCCACTTCCACAGCCATCATCGGCTCCAGAATCACAGGGCTGGCCTTGCGACAACCTTCTTTGAAACCGAAGATCGCGGCCATTTTGAACGCCATCTCAGAGGAGTCCACGTCGTGGTAGGAACCGAAGTGCAATGTCACTTTGACATCGACCACCGGATAGCCTGCGAGCACACCAGCCGTCAAGGCTTCAATCACGCCTTTTTCTACCGCAGGAATGTATTCGCGCGGCACCACACCGCCTTTGATGGCGTCGACAAACTCAAAGCCTTTGCCAGCCTCGTTGGGTTCAATCTTGAACACCACGTGGCCGTACTGACCTTTACCACCTGATTGACGAACGAATTTACCTTCGCTGTCTTCAATGGTTTTGCGAATGGTTTCGCGATAAGCCACTTGCGGCTTGCCAACGTTGGCTTCCACACCGAATTCGCGCTTCATGCGGTCCACAATGATCTCGAGGTGCAACTCGCCCATACCTGCGATCAGTGTCTGGCCTGACTCTTCATCTGTCTTAACGCGGAAAGACGGGTCTTCTTGTGCCAAGCGCTGCAACGCAATGCCCATTTTTTCTTGATCGGCCTTGGTTTTGGGCTCGACCGCCTGGGTGATCACGGGCTCAGGGAAAATCATGCGCTCGAGCATGACAATGGCAGATGGATCACACAGTGTTTCGCCGGTGGTCACGTCTTTCAAACCGACGCAAGCGGCAATGTCGCCCGCACAAATTTCATCCACTTCTTCGCGGTTGTTGGCGTGCATTTGCACGATACGGCCGATTCGTTCTTTTTTGCCCTTGATAGGGTTGTAAACCGTGTCGCCTTTTTTCAGCACGCCTGAATACACACGCACGAAAGTGAGTTGGCCGACAAACGGGTCGGTCATCAACTTGAATGCCAAAGACGAGAATTTTTCTTTGTCGTCGGCTTCGCGGTGCACTTCTTTTTCGTCTTCGTCCATGCCTTTGACAGGCGGGATGTCGATGGGTGACGGCATGAGTTCAATGACCGCATCCAACATACGTTGCACGCCTTTGTTTTTAAAGGCGGTTCCGCACATCATGGGCTGGATTTCACTGGCAATGGTGCGAACGCGCAAACCATGGGTGATTTCCTCTTCGGTCAAATCACCTTCTTCGAGGTATTTGTTCATGAGTTCTTCGGACGCTTCAGCAGCAGCTTCCATCATGTTTTCACGCCATTTTTTGGCTTCCTCTAGCAAGTCAGCCGGAATCTCTTCAAAACGGAACTTCATGCCTTGTGAGGCCTCATCCCAAATGATGGCTTTCATCTTGCGCAAATCGACCACGCCGGTGAAGTTTTCTTCGGCACCGATAGGAATCACAATAGGTACGGGATTGGCCTTGAGGCGCAATTTCATCTGGTCATAGACCTTGAAAAAGTTGGCGCCAGTGCGGTCCATTTTGTTGACAAAGGCCAGGCGCGGCACTTTGTACTTGTTGGCCTGACGCCAAACAGTTTCAGACTGAGGCTGCACGCCGCCGACCGCGCAATACACCATGCATGCGCCGTCGAGCACGCGCATAGAGCGCTCGACTTCAATGGTGAAGTCCACGTGTCCTGGAGTATCAATGATGTTGATGCGGTGCTCGGGAAAAGAGGCATCCATACCCTTCCAGAAACAGGTGGTAGCCGCAGACGTGATAGTGATGCCGCGCTCTTGCTCCTGCTCCATCCAGTCCATGGTGGCCGCGCCATCGTGCACTTCACCGATTTTATGGTTCACACCGGTATAAAAAAGAATACGCTCGGTGGTAGTGGTTTTGCCCGCATCGATGTGCGCAGAAATGCCGATATTGCGATAGCGCTCGATAGGAGTCTTGCGTGCCATGGTCAACCTCTTAGGGATTCAGATTAAAAACAGGAAATTGTCTGCGTCGTTTGTGACAACAGATAGCGCAGTTGCAGGCCGGTTGTACCGCTCTTCGCATGCAACAAGCGTGCGAACTCGGCAGCTGCAAACTGCTGCTTCGGTCAGAAGCGGAAGTGTGAAAACGCTTTGTTGGCTTCAGCCATGCGGTGAACTTCGTCACGCTTTTTCATGGCGCCGCCGCGACCTTCAGCGGCTTCCAGCAATTCGTTGGCCAGGCGCAATGCCATGGATTTTTCACCGCGCTTGCGGGCGGCTTCTTTGATCCAACGCATAGACAATGCCAAGCGACGCACAGGGCGCACTTCAACCGGCACCTGGTAGTTGGCACCACCGACACGGCGGGATTTCACCTCGACCATGGGCTTGACGTTGTTGATAGCGTTACTGAACAGCTCGAGCGGGTCTTTGCCGGATTTGGTCTGAATTTGCTCGAGTGCGCCGTAGATGATGCGTTCGGCGACAGCTTTTTTGCCGCTTTCCATCACCACGTTCATGAATTTGGAGAGTTCGATATTGCCGTATTTAGGATCAGGCAGTATTTCCCGTTTCGGGACTTCGCGACGACGTGGCATGTTGCTTCCTTTGTTGCTTCAGTTGGTTACGCTGGGCGTAAACCCGAGAACCATAGCGGCTCTCACTTACTTGACCCGCGCAGACACCGCGTCCGCACTCTGAGGTCTTGGTCAGGCCTGCCCTTGCCGGGGCAAACCCAACCACCTGAAAAAAATCAGGCTTTCTTGGGGCGCTTGGCGCCGTATTTGGAACGTGACTGCTTGCGGTCTTTCACGCCTTGCAAATCGAGTGAACCGCGCACGATGTGGTAGCGCACACCGGGCAAATCCTTGACACGACCACCGCGCACCAGCACCACTGAGTGCTCTTGCAGGTTGTGGCCTTCGCCGCCGATGTAGGAAATCACCTCAAAGCCGTTGGTCAAACGAACCTTGGCCACCTTGCGCAAAGCAGAATTTGGCTTTTTAGGTGTGGTGGTGTAGACACGTGTGCAAACGCCACGGCGTTGTGGCGAATTTTGCATCGCAGGGCTCTTGGACTTGGTCTTTTCGACCTCGCGTCCGTGACGCACCAGTTGATTAATGGTTGGCATTGAAAACGTCCTTCAACGTTTGAACTTTGAAAAGGAATTGATTCGGAAATTTCCGAAAAGCCTGACAGTATAGCAGTAAGCCAAAGAAACAGGCTGATTTATTGAAACCCTGCCACAAACAAATACCAAAGCATTATTTAAGCCACAAGGTCAGCGTGTCCCAGGTGCGCCCTAGGAAACCGGCCTCTTCCACCGCCGACAGTGCCAACAAGGGGATTTCAACCAGCGGGGCCTGGTTCAGCAGCACTTTAAGAGTGGCTACCGGCTGGTTCTTTTGCAACGGGGCCAGCAAGGGCTCTGGGCGGGTCACCATGGTTTTGATGTTGCCGGCCTGACCCTGTGGTACTGCCACCACAATGGCCTGGTTTCTGCCCAAGCCCACCTGCGGCTGGCGGCCCTTAAACACAGCAGGCGTCACCACCGCTTGTCCGGCCTCAAACAATTTGATGCCATCGTAAGCGGTGTAGCCCCAGTTCAACAATTTCTGCGCCTCTTCCGCACGGGCGTTTTCACTGGCCGCACCCAAAATGATGGCGAGCAAGCGACGCCCTTGCAAATTCGGGAAATCCCGCTGGGCGGTGGCCACCAGACAAAACCCTGCGGCGTCCGTGTGCCCGGTTTTCAGGCCATCCACCGTCGGATCCCTGAACAACAGCAAATTTCGGTTACTGTCATTGGCGGCAGGCGTGCCTGGATAGCGGTATTTTTTGATGGCGTAGTAACCGACATAAGCTGGAAAATCCTGCATCAAACGGGTAGACAGTGTGGCCAGATCGCGCGCCGTGGTGGTATGGCCGGTTTCGGTCAGCCCTTCAGGGTTTTTGTAAGCGGTATTGTTCATACCAAGCGCTTTGGCCTGGGCATTCATCATCTCGACAAAATGCTCGCTGGTTCCGCCCACGCCTTCGGCCAGCGCCATGGTGGCATCGTTGCCTGATTGAACAATCATGCCCTTGATCAAGTCTTCCACCGGCACCTGCATCTTGGGGTCAATGAACATGCGCGAGCCTTCCATCTTCCAGGCCTTGGGGCTGACTGAGAAGGTTTGCTGCAAACTGATTTTTTTCTGGCGCAGCGCATCAAACACCAGATAAGCCGTCATCAGCTTGGTCAGCGACGCAGGCTCCACTGGTGTGTCAGCCTCTTTTTGCGCCAGCACCTGTGCCGCGCTGATGTCAAGCAGCAAATAAGCGCGCGCAGCAATTTCCGGAGGCTGGGGCGTTTGGGCGTGAGAGAAGGCCGCAAGAAACAGGCTGAGGGCAGCAAATAAAAACGTATTTTTCATGGATAACAGGTATCAGTGAAAGGGTTTCAAGCCCTCAGGTGGCGCATGGCCAAGGATTTCAACAATGGCAATTGTCCATGAAAGAAATGCCCGGTGCCGGGAAAGACCGTGACCGGCAGTTGCTGCGGTCGCGCCCAGTCCATGACCGCAGACAAGGCCACGGTGTCATCGCTCTCGCCGTGTATCACCAGACTGTGCTCATGCACTTCAAGGGGCAATGGGCTGGCGGGGAAATGGCTGACCGCCGTGCCCACCAATATGATTTTTTGCAATCTGCCTGTTGGCCACAAAGACTGAACAGCCTGACAAGCGACAAACGCACCGAATGAAAAACCTGCCAATACCAATGGCGATTTAGGGGCGAGTTGCGCGACCAAGGCCAGCAAATCTTGGGTTTCGCCGCGCCCTTCGTCATACACGCCTTCGCTGCTGCCTACGCCACGGAAATTGAAACGTAAGCAATCCCAGCCGGACGCCACACAAGCGCGGGCAAGCGTTTGCACCACTTTGTTATCCATGGTGCCGCCGAACAGCGGGTGAGGATGAGCTACCACCGCCAGGCCTAGCGACACACCATCGGCTTTGTCCAGCACCGCATCAACATGGCGGCCGCTGAGCTTCAGATCTAAAGCCGACATGCAATCAGCGGCCCACGTTATCCGGTATGAGCAAACGCTCTACCACTTTGCCGTTTTGCAAATGGGATTCAATGATTTCATCGATGTCGTTATTGTCGACATAGGTGTACCAAACCGCCTCGGGATACACCACCAGCACGGGCCCGCCTGCACACCGGTCTAAGCAACCCGCCTGGTTGACACGCACGCCGTCTTCGCCGTTGAGGCCGAGTTGCTTGACCCGGGTTTTGCAATGTTTCCAGGCGGTTTGAGCCTGATGGTCTGAGCAACAGGCCTCACCGGCATCGCGCTGGTTGAGGCAGAAGAACACATGGTGCTGAAAATAACTTTTGGATGTCATGCAGAGATTTTAGAGTCGATGCGTTTGCAAGCCACGGTGGCGCAAGCGCCAGCCGGCCCAGATCAACAAAGCCCAAGGCCAAAGCCAGTTCAGCCAAGGCGTCAGGCCATGAAAGCGGATGAACCGACCCTGCTCCCAGGTTTGCATGGTTTGTTCGTAATAGGCGCTCACAGGCGAAAGATTAAGCACCGACAACAACAGCAATTGAATCACAAACAATATCTGCGTCAAGCGGCGCTCAGACGCTTTGAGCATCAACACCATGGCACACAAACCCAGAGCCAGGCCGCTGCCTGACTGCGGAGTGAGCCAGTGCCAGGCGTGCTCTGGACCGTAAGTCAAAGTAGCTGACAAGGCATTGCCCAACACGGCCAACAGGATGGTGACTACCAAAACAACGAGACGCTGCACCAAGCGCCGACACAAGGCCATGGCCAACAAACCGGGAACCAGCAAGCCCAAAGCGACGCATGCCATTTCGAGCACCGGCGTCATAGGCTGGGACCAATTGTCCAGCGCACTGGAAAACCGGATTTCGACTTCAGGCATCCACTCAAGCAAAAAGCGACGCCACACGTCCACCACATGCCCCAAGCCCAAGGGCACGGTCACAGGAAATAAAAGCGCCAACGGCCACAAGGCCAGCAGCACCAGACTGCCATTGGCGTCGTGTGTCAACCAGTCACTGCGGAACTGCGACCATCGGTACAACCAGCCTCGCCTCTCCAAGGCAACAGCCGCTGCCGCACCGGCCATGCCACCTAAGGTGTTGAGCAGCCAATCCAGTTGCGACGGCATACGCACGGGCAAAAAAGTCTGTATGCACTCCATGCCGAAAGACAAGACACAGGAACCTGCGGCAGCCAGCAGCCAGGCCCGGGCGCGCGAATAGCTGCTGCGCATGCCTGCCAGACACAGCCAAAAACCCAGGGGCGCATAGCCCAGCAAATTGCTATTGAGATCAAACCAGGTGTTGTACTTGGGCCAAGGGGCGGTCACAAATGACCAAGGAGCGATCTCCTGATTGCGCCAATCTTCAAACGGGTACAAGCTGGCGTAAACAATCACCAGCACGCAAAGCCAGGACAGCGTCCAGGCCGTGGTACGACGCTTAGCCGTCATAGGACATTAAAAAGGTTTAACCACCACCAGCACCACCGCCGCCACCAGCAGCAGCACGGGCGCTTCATTGAACCAGCGGTACCAGATATGCGAGTGAGTGGATGCACCGGATTCGAAAAAGCGCAAATGTCTGGCGCATAAATGGTGGTAGCCAATGGCCAGAAGCACCGCCGCCAGCTTGAGCATCATCCAGTTAGAAGGCGGTAGCCCGCCTATGCCGTAACCCAGCCACAAGCCAAGGCCCAGCGCCAGCGCCGGCCACATTAACAAAGTCATGAAGCGCATCAGCTTGCGCGCCATCAGCAACAGCCGCTCGCGCTCGGCCGTAGAGTCCGGCGGCACCATGGCCAGATTGACAAAAATGCGCGGCAGGTAAAACAAGCCGGCAAACCAGCTGGCGACGAAAACAATATGAAAGGCTTTGACCCACAACATGAGTTGAGTTTAGTGGCAAGTCCGCTGTACTTAAGCGCGCGCTTTAAGCGGCCTGCCCCCGGTTGGGGTTTCACCCCAAAAGTGGTTTCAGCCAATGCGGCACAATTTCGCCATGACCATTCCTACCCAATTCCCCCATACCCGCCTGCGCCGACTGCGCCGCGATGATTTCACCCGCCGCCTAGTGCGTGAAAACGCTTTAAGCGTGAACGACTTGATTTACCCGGTGTTTGTGCTGGATGGCGAGAAAAAACGCGAAGCCGTCGCTTCCATGCCCGGCGTCGAGCGGCTCAGTCTGGACTTGCTGCTGCCGGTGGCCGAACAATGCGTCAAGCTGGGCATTCCTGTGATGGCTTTGTTTCCCGTCATCGATTCGTCTCTGAAGACCCCGGACGGGCGCGAAGCCACCAACGCCCAAGGTTTGGTGCCGCGCGTCGTGAAAAGTTTGAAGCAACATTTCCCCAACCTGGGCGTGATGACTGATGTGGCCCTCGATCCGTTCACCAGCCACGGTCAGGACGGTTTGTTGGATGACAGCGGCTATATCATGAACGACCCGACGGTTGAAGTGCTGGTGCAGCAGGCGCTGACACAAGCCGACGCCGGTGTGGACATCGTCGCCCCCAGCGACATGATGGACGGGCGCATCGCCGCCATCCGCCAAGCGCTGGAAGCGCACGGCCACATACACACCCGCATCATGGCCTACAGCGCCAAATACGCCAGTTCTTTTTACGGCCCGTTCCGCGACGCGGTCGGCTCGGCGGCCAACTTGGGCAAGAGCGACAAAAAGGTATATCAAATGGACGCGGGCAACTCGGACGAGGCCTTGCGCGAAGTGGCCATGGACATTGCCGAAGGCGCTGACATGGTGATGGTCAAGCCCGGCATGCCTTACCTGGACATCGTGCGCCGGGTGAAAGACGAGTTCAGCATGCCCACCTTTGTCTACCAAGTCTCCGGCGAATACGCCATGCTCAAAGCCGCCGCGCAAAACGGCTGGCTCGACCATGACGGCGTAATGATGGAAAGCCTTTTGGCGTTCAAACGCGCTGGAGCCGACGGCATATTGACTTACTTTGCCATTCAAGCCGCGGAAAAATTGCGTCAGACTTGACGCCGCCAAGCGGCTTGAGCGCTACAACCCGGCTTGGGCTGCGACTACACCTTTAAGTGGTCGATGAAAAACCCCAGGGTTTTTTCTAGCGCCAGTTCTGCCGCCGCCGCGTTGTAGCTGCCCCGGTGGTCGCAGTTAAAGCCATGGTCGGCGTCATACACCTGCACATCTACCTGCGCTTGCGCCGCGCGAAACGCCGCTACCGTATCGACAGGAATCAGCGGGTCATGCGTACCAAAATGCGCCAGCACCGGACACAGCGGTTTGGCGCTCAGCTCAGGCGCCAGCGTCATGCCGCCGCCGTAATAAGTCACCGCAGCTTGTATGCCGCTCAAGCGTGTCGCAGCGCGCCAACTGAGCAAACCACCCCAGCAATATCCCATCACACCGACTTTGCCTTTGCAGGACAATGAGGCATGCGTGATGGCGGCTTGCACTTCGGCCATGACACCGGGCGACGGCAGGTTTTCGGCGCGGGTTTTCAATTCTCGGCCAGCGGCCACATCATCCGCGCTGTAACCCAGATTCACATGTTTTTGCAAACGCGAAAACGTGGCCGGTGCGATCACCAAAAAACCCGCCAACGCAAAACCGTCTGCGACCGCGCGGATATGTGCATTCACGCCGAAGATTTCCTGCAACACCACAATGGCGGCGCGTGGCGGTTTTTTCGGTTGCGCCACATAAGCCTCGAAAGCAAAACCGTCGGCGGCTTTCAATTCAATCGCATGTCCCATCAAGCACCTCTTTGTTAAACGGCTTGCAATCTGCGTTGTAAAAATTCCAGGCGGTCCTGGCCCCAGAACAACTCGCCGTCGACCACAAACGTCGGCGCGCCGAACACGCCGAGTTTCAAGGCTTCGTCGGTGTATGCCTGGTAGGCCGATTGCGCGCCCGCTTGTTTGCTTTGTTCCAAACGCGCGGTATCTATCTGTTGTTCATGCAATAACTCGGCGAGCACCGCGTGGTCGGCGATGTTTCGCTCATCCGCCCAGACCGCTGACAACAGCGCACCACACAAACGCATGGCGGCGTCTGCGCCATCGTGTTGATCAACCGCGATGATGAGGCGGGATGCGTCGTCGCCGGGCACCGGAAAAAATTTGGGGTGCAGGTTCAGCGGCAATTTCAAATGGTCGGCAAACCGGCGTAACTCGACCAACCGATAGGCTTGTCGTTGAGCAGAACGCTGGCCGACCGGCAAGCCGCCGGTTTTGGGGAAGATTTGACCCAAGTCCATGGGCTTGATGCGTACCGTGGCGCAGGCAGCTGCCGCCATCGCGGTCAATCGGACATGACCGAAGTAAGTCCAAGGGCTTTGCGGAACGAGAAAGTAATCAATGGTCAATGGCATGAGCGCTTTCAATCGTGTTATCTTTTTAAACAAGCCATGCAAGCTTGTCCACAAGCCGCATCCTACTATTTCGCACCACCCAGACACCGAACGGAGCTCACGTGCACCCATCTACCACCCCCCCCTTGGTTTTAATCACCGGCGGCAGCCGCGGCATAGGCGCGGCCTGCGCTTTACTCGCCGCTAAGCAAGGCTGGGCGGTCGCCGTCAATTACACACAAGACGCCAAAGCGGCAGCCGATGTGGTGGCGCAAATCCAGGCCATGGGCGCACGTGCGCAGGCGTTTCAGGCCGATATAGGCATCGAGGCCGACATTCTGCGCTTATTCAATGAGGTCGATGCCGCCATGGGCCGCATCACCGGCTTCATCAACAACGCCGGTGTGGTCGATGTCGCGGCGCGGGTCGAGGATATGTCGTGGGCGCGGCTTGAGCGCATGATGCGCATCAACGTGCTCGGCAGTTTTGCCTGCGCGGCACAAGCGGTCAAGCGCATGAGCACACGCCACGGCGGCGCGGGCGGCAGCATCGTCAACCTGAGCAGCGCCGCCGCTTTGCTGGGCTCGCCCAACCAATACGTGGATTACGCCGCCAGCAAGGCCGCCATCGACACCTTCACCATGGGTCTGGCCAAGGAAGTGGCCACCGAAGGCATACGCGTGAACGGCGTACGCCCCGGGCTGATACTCACCGATATACATGCCAGCGGCGGCCAGCCGGATCGCGCCCACAAGCTCGCCAACCAAGTGCCTATGCAACGCCCGGGCACGGCTGAAGAAGTGGCCCAGGGCATCGTCTGGCTGCTCAGCGATGCCGCGTCTTATGTGACCGGCACCACCTTGAATGTGGCGGGCGGTCGGGCGTGAGTGAAGTCACTATTTTTTGGGAAGACATGCGCGTAGGTGAGGTGCGGGAATTGGGCAGCATCACGCCGACGCGCGAAGACATCATCGCATTTGCAACACAGTTCGATCCGCAGCCGTTTCATCTGGACGAGGAAGCGGCCAAGGCCTCGGTGTTCGGCGGCTTGTGCGCCAGCGGCTGGCATACTTGCGCCATGGCCATGCGCTTGATGGTGACGAATTTTTTGTGCCACACCTCGAGCATGGGTTCGCCGGGACTGGAAGGCATTAAATGGACCAAGCCGGTGTTCCCAGGCGATACGCTGAGCTTGCGCACGACGGTGCTGGAAAACAAGCCCATGGGCAAACGACCTGACATAGGCATGACGCGCAATCTGTGGGAAATGTTCAACCAGCATGGCGACAAGGTGTTGCACATGGAAGGCTGGGGAATGTTCAGGCGGCGCGGTTAAGACACGCTTAGGCCGGACCATCCGGACTTGGTTGGCATTTCTGCATTCATCAATGAAGGCACGCTTTGGCCGAACCATCCGGTGGGATTTTTTTCTGCGCTTTCGCTGGAAAAAACGCCCCCTCCGATTCGGCCTGAAGTGATGGTTTTGGCTCAAGTCATGTTTCGTTGTCGTACTGGCTTTCTGTATCGAACCGCAGAAATGCTGTCGGAGAAATACGTCGAGTGGACAAACGACATGGCGGGCGGGCCGACGCGAACGTCATGGCTCTGCCATGGAGAGCGGCGACATTCCCGGCATGTCGTGAAGACTTCACTAAAAGACGCAGTGACCGTAGCGTGAACACCTCGCTTGATGAAACGCGCCCCATCACACTGCACAGATAATGGGTGTTTACAGAACGAGACTACGCCATGAGCACCACAGACATCGGTCACTTCATCAACGGCACGCCCGTTGCAGGTCAAGGGCAACGCACACAAGCCGTGACCAATCCCGCCACCGGCGCTGTCACAGGCAAGGTCGTATTGGCCGATAAGCAAGATGTGAACACTGCCGTTGCCGCTGCCCTTGCCGCGTTTCCCGCCTGGGCAGACGCGCCGCCGCTGCGTCGCGCCCGCGTCATGTTCAAATTTTTGGAGTTGCTGCACCAACACAAAGACGCGCTGGCCCACGCCATCACCGCCGAGCACGGCAAAGTGTTCACCGATGCGCAAGGCGAAGTCGCGCGCGGCATTGATATCGTCGAATTCGCCACTGGCATTCCACAGTTACTCAAAGGCGATTACACCGAACAAGTCGCGACCGGCATAGACAACTGGACCCTGCGCCAACCGCTGGGCGTGGTGGCCGGCATCACACCGTTCAACTTCCCCGTCATGGTGCCCATGTGGATGTTCCCGGTGGCGATTGCAGCGGGCAACACATTCATCCTCAAACCAAGTCCTACCGACCCGACACCGTCTTTGATGATGGCCGATTTGCTCAAACAAGCCGGTTTGCCCGACGGCGTATTCAACGTGGTGCAAGGAGACAAAGAAGCCGTCGATGCTTTGCTAGAACACCCGGACGTGAAGGCTGTCAGCTTTGTCGGCTCGACACCGATAGCCAACTACATCTACGAAACCGGCGCGCACCACGGCAAACGCGTGCAAGCCTTAGGCGGCGCGAAAAACCACATGGTGGTCATGCCCGACGCCGATCTGGAGCAGTCGTTGGATGCATTGATCGGCGCTGCTTACGGCTCGGCCGGTGAACGTTGCATGGCCATCAGCGTGGCGGTGCTGGTAGGTGATGTGGCCGACAAAATCATGCCTAAGTTGATAGAGCGCACCCGCGCTTTGAAGGTGCTCAACGGCGAAAACCTGGCCGCTGAAATGGGGCCCATCGTCACGCAACAAGCGCACGAGCGCATCACGGACTACATCGCGCAAGGCGAGAGCGAAGGCGCGAAGTTGCTGGTCGATGGTCGCGGCTTCCAAGCCGCGCAAGCCGGTGCCGGATGCGAGCAAGGTTTTTGGATGGGCGGCACGCTGTTTGACCACGTGACCACCGATATGCGTATTTACAAAGAAGAAATTTTCGGCCCGGTGCTGGCCTGTGTGCGCGTGCCCGACTTTGCGACAGCCGTGCAAATCATCAATGACCACGAATTCGGCAACGGTGTGTCTTGCTTCACGCGTGACGGTAACGTGGCGCGCGAGTTTTCTCGCCGCATACAAGTCGGCATGGTCGGTATCAACGTGCCGATTCCCGTGCCCATGGCATGGCACGGATTCGGCGGCTGGAAACGTTCTCTGTTTGGCGACATGCATGCCTACGGCGAAGAAGGCGTGCGTTTTTACACCAAGCAAAAATCCATCATGCAACGCTGGCCCGAGAGCACGCCCAAGGGCGCGGAGTTCGTCATGCCGACCAGCAAGTGACATGAACGACACCACCTTCGACTACATCATCATCGGCGCGGGAACGGCCGGTTGCCTGCTGGCCAACCGCTTGAGCGCGGACGCGTCCAAGCGGGTGTTGCTGATCGAAGCCGGGCGCAAAGACGATTACCACTGGGTGCATATTCCGGTCGGTTATTTGTACTGCATAGGCAACCCGCGCACCGATTGGCTGTACCAGACCGAACCGGCCGACGGACTGAACGGCCGCAGCCTGCGTTACCCGCGCGGCAAAGTCTTGGGCGGCTGCTCCAGCATCAACGGCATGATTTACATGCGCGGCCAGTCGCGCGATTACGACCAATGGGCCGCCATCACCGGCGACGCGCGTTGGAACTGGGAGCACAGCCTGCCCTACTTCAAAATGCACGAAGACCATTACCTTGGCGCGAACGAATTACACGGCGCAAAAGGTACGCCGTCTGAAGTGGTGAAACAAGGCCAAAGCCTGTACCACCAGACTTTGCGACATCGCAATGTGGGCGGTGAATGGCGTATCGAAAAACAGCGCTTGCGCTGGGACGTGCTGGATGCGTTCGCGCAAGCTGCGGTGCAAGCCGGTATTCCCGCCACCGACGACTTCAACCGTGGCACCAATGAAGGCGTCAGCTACTTTGAAGTCAACCAAAAAAGCGGTTGGCGCTGGAATACCGCCAAAGCGTTTTTGCGGCCCACTTGCTATGGCCGACCGAATTTCGAGATGTGGACCGCGGCTCAGGTGGCCAAGCTGCACATAGACACGCAAGCCGACGGCAGCATCGCCTGCACCGGTGTGGACGTGTGGAACGGCAAAGAGCGGGTGCAAGCTGTGGCGCGCCAATCGGTGGTCTTGTGCGCGGGAGCGATTGGCACGCCGCAATTGCTGCAACTCTCTGGCATTGGTCCGGCCGCGCTGCTGCAAGAACACGGCATCAAGCCACTGGTTGATTTGCCCGGTGTCGGTGCCAACTTACAAGACCATTTGCAAATCCGCGCGGTGTTCAAAGTCAAGGGCGTGAAAACTTTGAACACCATGGCCAACAGTTGGTGGGGCAAAGCCGCCATCGGTTTGGAATATTTATTGCACCGCAGCGGACCGATGAGCATGGCACCGTCTCAACTCGGCGCGTTCACCCGCAGCGACCCGTCGCAAGCTTGGCCGAACATCGAATACCACGTGCAGCCCTTGAGCCTGGATGCCTTCGGCGAACCGCTGCACAGCTTTCCTGCGTTCACCGCCAGCGTCTGCAACCTGAACCCTTCCAGTCGCGGCACAGTGAATATTCAAAGTGCGGATTTCAATGCCGCGCCATTGATCGCGCCAAATTACTTGTCCACCGACGAAGACCGCCGCGTGGCCGCGGACTCTTTGCGCGTGACACGCCGCATCGCTGCTCAACCGGCTTTGGCACCCTACCAGCCCGAGGAATGGAAACCGGGCACGCAGTTTCAAACCGACGATGAGCTCGCTCGTCTGGCCGGTGACATAGGTACCACGATTTTTCACCCGGTCGGCACCGCACGCATGGGGCGATTGGACGACCCACTGTCGGTGGTCGACAGCGAATTGCGCGTGCGTGACGGGCGCGGCGGCTTGGTACGCGGCCTTCGCATTGCCGATGCCTCTGTCATGCCAAGCATCACCAGCGGCAACACCAACAGTCCGGTGTTGATGATTGCAGAACGCGCCGCCGAATTGCTGGCGCTGCATGCGCTTGCCGCGGGTAATTCCTAGGCAAAGCATCAACCACTATCGCCTACAGTTCAGTCACTTGCAGACAAAACCCCATGGGGCCTTGACTGCAGAGGGTCAGAGGAGACAAAAAAGCATCCTCCACAAGGTGGATAGCGATAACGGAAAAGCACCGCACAACGGTGCTTTTTTTTCGACTGCGAGAATCCCCCTATGGACATTGTGCTGGTCAGCCTGATGTCGGCGCTGGCCGGCTTTGTCGACGCCGTGGTGGGCGGCGGCGGATTGATTCTGGTGCCGGCCTTGTTTGCCACCTACCCGTCGCTGCACCCGGCCACCTTATTGGGTACCAACAAATCTGCCTCGATTTGGGGCACGCTGTTCGCAGCCTGGCAATACAACCGGCGGGTGCAACTGGCCTGGCGTGCACTGCTGTTGGCCAGTTTGATGGCGTTTATCGGCTCCTGGGGTGGCGCTTATGTGTTGACGTTGTTGTCCCCTCAGTATTTGCGCATGGCTTTGCCCGCCTTGTTGCTGGCGTTGCTGTTCTACACCTTGTGGAACAAACAACTCGGCCACATACATGCGCCCCGCTATGCAGCGCGCAGGCAAGCGGTTTACATGGCGTTGATTGGTGGCGTCATCGGTTTTTACGACGGCTTTTTCGGCCCTGGCACCGGCAGCTTTCTGGTGTTTCTGCTGGTGCGTGTGCTGGGTTTTGATTTCTTGCAGGCGTCGGCGCACAGCAAAGTCATGAACCTGTGCAGCAACCTGGCCGCCGTCATACTGCTGGCTTCACAAGGCCATGTGTGGTGGCAGGTCGGTATTACGCTGGCGCTGGCGAATGTGGCCGGCAGTCTGCTGGGCACGCGCATGGCCATGCGACACGGCAGCGGTTTTGTGCGCTATGTGTTCATAGTGGTGGTCACGGTGTTGGCCTTGAAAACCGCCAAAGACGCCTGGTTTTAACGCTGGTTGTCCTCGTCTAGCACGGGCTCTGGTGGCGCACTTGTGGGTTTTGGCGGCCAAGGCACACTGGCCGCGGGTCTGCGTTTGCCGAGCGGGCGAGTCGCCAGGCCGATGCGCACCGCGTCCATATCCTCTAGCGACGGGTACAGACCCAGAAACAGATAGTCGAACACACGGCGCGCCATAGGTGCTGCACTTTGCGCGCCGAAACCGCCATTCTCCACCACCATGGCCAAGGCCACTTTCGGATTTTCGGCAGGTGCAAATGCGATGAACAATGCGTGATCCCGCAAACGCTCATCAATTTTTCCGGCCTCGTATTTTTCATTTTGCTTGATGGTGAACACCTGGGCCGTGCCAGTTTTACCGGCACTGGTGTATTCGGCCGCCACAAAGCTACCGGCCGAAGTGCCTTCCAGGTTGACACCAATCATGGCTTTACGGATCAACTCCAGATCCTCAGGCCTGAAACCTAGCGACTGCGGCGGGTCTTTGACCACCACCTGTTTTTCCTTGGTTTCTATGTCCACCACCTCGCGCACAAGGTGGGGGCGGTTGCGCATGCCGTTGTTAGCCAAAGTAGCCACGGCCTGAGCGAGTTGCAGCATGGTGAAACTGTTATAGCCCTGGCCTATGCCCAGGGAAATAGTTTCACCTGAATACCAGCGTTGCTGCTCAGCGCGTTTATAAGTATTTTGCTTCCACTCAGTTGACGGCAAAATGCCGCGCGACTCACCTTGTATGTCAATGCCAGTCAATTGACCAAAGCCCAATAACTTCATCTGCTCGTAAATCAAGTCCACGCCCATGTCGCGCGCCAGCATGTAGTAGTAGGTATCGCAAGACTGCACAATCGATTTGTACATATCAACCGACCCGTGGCCACTCTCTTTGTCATCGCGGAAACGGTGATTACCAAACATAAAAAAGCCCGGGTCGTAGATAGTTTGAGAAGCATTGCGTTTACCGGTGTTCAACGCTGCTAACGACATGAACGGCTTGTAGGTAGACCCTGGCGGGTAGGTGCCGCGCAAAGCGCGGTTGAGCAAAGGTTTGTCCGGCGACTCGTTGAGCTTTTGCCAGTTTTCTACATCAATGCCTTCAACAAACAGGTTGGGGTCAAACGTCGGCTTGCTGACAAAAGCCAGCACTTCGCCGTTGCTCGGGTCAATCGCCACCAGCGCGCCGCGTCTGGCGCCATACATGTCTTCCACAAGTTGCTGTAATTTGATGTCTATGGACAGCACCACCGTGTTGCCGGGTGTGGCCTGGCTGCTGCGCAAACGCCGCACTGCGTGTCCGCCGGCCGAGGTTTCCATTTCGTGCACGCCGGTCTGGCCGTGCAACTGACGCTCATAGCTTTGCTCGACACCGAGCTTGCCTATGTAATCCGTGCCCCGGTAATTGCCTACGTTTTCCTGCTCCTCCAGCTTTTCTTTTTCCGACTGATTGATACGCCCGATATAGCCTATGACATGGCTGGCCAGTTCGTTGTACGGGTAGTTACGGAACAAGCGAGCCCGGATTTCCACGCCGGGAAAGCGGTAGCGTTGCGCGGCAAAACGGGCGACCTCTTCGTCACTCAAGCGGGTGCGGATAGGCACCGATTCAAAACTTTTGGATTCTTCGCGCAGCTTGCGAAACCGCCGTTTATCGCGGCCTTGAATGTCGATGAGTTCGGCCAGCTGTTCAATCACCTCGTCCAGCGGCTCAACGACTTTGGAGGGCGTGATCTCCAGCGTGTACGCAGAGTAATTGGTCGCCAGCACAATGCCGTTACGGTCCATGATGACGCCACGGTTGGGCACGATGGGCACGATAGCGGTGCGGTTGCTTTCCGCCTGAGCGCTGAATTCCTGGTAGCGCCACAGCTGCAAATACATCAGCCGCAGGCACAACAGGCTGAAGACCACCAGCACCATCAGGGAAGCGATCAGGACGCGCGCGCGAAAGCGTCGAAGATCGTATTCGACGTTACGCAGCAGGCTCATAAGGGACGGTGTTTATCCGGGTCCGGGGCGCGCCGCTGCGGGGCCAGCAGTATGAATGTGACCAGCGGCCACATCAAGGCCTGCAGCACGGGTGGAACGACAAACGACCAGCCGGGGAACAAGCCGCCGGCGGCAATGCGCACGCTCAATTCCAACAATTGCGCGGCCATGAACACAGGCAGCACCTGCAAAGCCTGCGAAGGCACATCAAACCAGAGTATGCGACGGTGAATCATGGTCGCCAAATAGCCTTGTACCGTATAAGTCAGCGCATGCTGACCCAGCAGCGAAGTCTGGTGCACATCGGTCAGCAAGCCCAGCACAAAGGCCACGCCTACACCGACGCGCAGCGGCTGGTGAATCGCCCAAAACACCAGCACCAGTGCCAGCCAATCGGGCGCCCAGGCGGCGTTACCGGTCCAGGCCATGCTTTGCAGCATGTCCAGCAGCAAGGCAAGCGCCATGGTGAACAGCATGAACAAGGGGTTAACCGGCAACAAAAGTTGCTGACCGCGCGGCATGATCATCCTCTGCCTCCTTTGACCGGCGCTAGCGGGGGCGGCTGTAAGTCTTTGAAGCTTGGCTGAGTGAGCTTGACCGGCTCGAGCACCATCACATGGCGCGCGCCCTGAACCCGCGCCAGCGACTCGCACAAAATCCGCGCGAACACTGAATCTGCACGACGCTCGATCTTGACTACGCGGGCTACCGGAATACCGGGCGGGTAGACGCCGTCGACACCGCTGGTGGTCAACATATCGCCTTCTTCGATGTCGGCATTGGTGGCCATGTAACGCAACTCGAGCAAAGGCGCACCACCGGACTCACCAAAAGCCACCCCGCGTGCACCCGTGCGCGTATTCAGCACAGGAATGGAATGTTCGCGGTCGGTGACCAGCGTGATTTCGCTGACCAGCGGATGCACCCGCGTGACCTGTCCCAAAATGCCTTGTTCGTCCATCACCGGCGAACTGGTTTGCACGCCTTGCAAAGCGCCTTTGTCCAGAATCATTTTGCGGGTGAAGGGGTCCGCCGCTTCATACAAAACCTCTGCGGCCATGGCCGGGCTACCTAGGCGCTCGCGCAATTGCAGCAATTGACGCAGATCCCGGTTTTCCAGCATAAGTTGTTCGACCTGGCTGGCACGCACCGACTGATTGAGTAGTTGAGAGCGGGCCTGCTCAACCGCGCTCAAAGCATCCTGCTTGCTCTCGAACACATCGTCAAAGTGATCCCACAGCGCTTGCGGGCGTAATGCCACCCATTGCACCGGAAAAACGATCAAGGACAAGACCCAGCGCGCCGGTTGCACGATGTTGTAGTGCTGATCGGCAAACATCAGGCCGAAAGACAAGGCGCTGAACATGACCAGTTTGGTCAGCGCCGACGTGCCTTGCTTAAAGAAAGGCGGCGGCGAACGTTCCAGCGAGCCGAGCGGCATTTATTCGCTGGTAAAGATAGAACCTAAGCGCTCCATGCGTTCCAGCGCCAGGCCGCAACCGCGCACCACACAGGTCAGCGGGTCTTCGGCAACCAGCACCGGCAAACCGGTTTCCTCGGCCATCAAGCGGTCGAGGTCGCGCAGCAAAGCGCCGCCACCGGTCAGCATCATGCCGCGTTCGGCGATGTCGGCACCGAGCTCGGGCGGGGTTTGCTCCAGCGCGTTTTTCACGGCCGAGACGATGTTGTTCAGCGGATCGGTCAGCGCTTCCAGAATTTCATTCGAGGAAATGGTGAACGAGCGCGGCACGCCTTCGGACAGATTGCGGCCTTTGACTTCCATCTCGCGCACTTCGCTGCCCGGGAAAGCCGAACCGATTTGCTTTTTGATGGCTTCTGCCGTGGGCTCGCCGATCAACATGCCGTAATTGCGGCGTATGTAGTTGATGATGGCTTCGTCGAACTTGTCGCCGCCGACGCGCACGCTGCCTTTGTAAACCATGCCGCCGAGCGAAATCACGCCGACCTCGGTGGTGCCGCCGCCGATGTCGACCACCATGGAGCCGCTGGCGTCGCTGACCGGCAGACCGGCGCCAATGGCCGCCGCCATGGGTTCTTCAATCAAATACACCTCGGAAGCGCCCGCACCAAGTGCAGACTCGCGAATGGCGCGACGCTCGACCTGGGTGGAGCCGCAGGGCACGCAAATGATGATGCGCGGGCTGGGTTTGAGCAGCGAACGCGGGTGCACCATTTTGATAAATTGCTTGAGCATTTGCTCGGTGACGGTGAAGTCGGCGATCACGCCGTCTTTCATGGGACGTATGGCTTCGATATTGCCCGGCACTTTGCCCAGCATGGCCTTGGCTTCATGACCAACCGCTTGAATGCTTTTCTTGCCTTGCGGGCCGCCTTCATGGCGAATCGAGACCACCGACGGCTCGTCCAGCACAATGCCGCGGTCTCGTACGTAAATCAGGGTATTGGCGGTGCCCAGGTCAATGGCCAGGTCGGTGGAGAAATACCGACGAAATGCTCCAAACATCACAATCCTCTCTGGGTAATTCCAGTAAAGGCGAGATAATACCTGATCACCCTTACTCCATTAGGCGCTCCAGGCCGTTTTTCAGTTTCTGCTTATGTCCCTGTCATCCCAAGATATCGACCGCCTCGCCCAGCTCTCCCGGCTGCAGTTTGGGCCGCCCGCCGCCGAACGCCTGCTTGGGCAGCTCAACGGTTTTTTTGAAATCGTCGAGCAAATGCGTGCGGTCGACACCACCGGCGTGGTTCCCATGGCGCACCCGGTCGACGCCATGCTAGGTTTAACCTTGGCTATTGCCGACACCGATGAACTGGGTATGACGCTGCGCTTGCGCGAAGACGTGGTGAGCGAGGCCAACCAGCGCGAAGCCAACCAGCGCAGTGCGCCTGCGGTGGAGCGGGGCTTGTTTTTGGTGCCGAAAGTGATTGAGTAAGCCATGAGTGAATTGCACAATAAAAGTGTGGCTGATTTAGCGGCCATGCTGAAAAACAAAGAAGTCAGC
>Ga0209355_1000628_pt1 | contig 20799 bp, 23 predicted proteins | sample LauGreSBDMM110SN_3_FD_187563 | JGI IMG/M metagenome (GOLD analysis project Ga0209355, IMG submission 187563) | Freshwater lake microbial communities from Lake Michigan, USA - Sp13.BD.MM110.SN (SPAdes) (version 2) | ecosystem: Environmental > Aquatic > Freshwater > Lake | place: Lake Michigan... | reverse complement strand
TTGAAATTTCTGATTTATTCTTTTCGAAATCTTTTTTTAACTTTTCTATATTTCTATTAATTGTTTCTACTGTATATATAGTATTTGGATCAGGGGAACCAGGTAATTTAGAAAAATATACTATAAGACCTATTAAACATGCAATAATAATAAATAATATAACACCGCCAATTATTAAATACTTTTTTAATTAACGAATGGTTTAAAATTTAAATTAATATCAATATCATTTGAATTACAAGGATAATCTAAATTTTGAATTGGTAATATTGTTGTATTTAATTTGGGTTCAGAAATAATATCTTTTCTTACGTATGTTATCTCAACTATCCAAGGAACATTAATACCGTTTACATCTACAACTTTTGGAACACTAAAATTATTTCCATGAATATGTATAATATAATGTGTTTCAAATAAGTTTTTAAATACATTCATTTTAGTTTCAAATAAATGACCAAATGAATTATCAGTTATACCATGAAATTCCACTACTAATTGTTTAAATTTTTTCAAATCATTAATAGATAATGAATTAAACCATAAAAATTCAGAACCTTCTATATCCATTTTAAGAAAAATATCATTATAATTATTAATAAAAAATCTTAAATTGGCATTTTTATCATCAGATTTATCAGAAATATTTCTTTTGTAAAAATTTAATTTATGTTTAGGAAAATTATGTGGTAATTTAGATATTTCATATTGAAATGCGCCTGAATTAACCACATTATATTTATTCAAAAAATTATTACTAAATGATTCATCTTCACCTATGCCTGCTGAAATATAAACATCGTAATCACCAATATTATCAGCAATTACATAACCGCCATCATATTTATTACCAAGTCTTATTTTATTATTACAATTATATACATATAAATAATCTAATATATTATTCATTATGTTATATTATATTAGATTATTTTAATTTTATTTTTTAATTATAGCAGCAGTTTGAGAATTTACTTTAAAAAAATTATATGTTTCACCTATTTCTTTAAAATATTCATTAACCGCTTGTCTTTGTCCATTCCAATAATAATAATCATCAAAAATGATTATCCCTCCTTTAGATACATTTGGATATAATTTTATTAATTCAACTTTGCTGGATTCATACCAATCAGTATCTAATCGTAATAATGCTATTTTATCAGGAATATTATTTTCATCTTCTAATGTTTTAATTACATTACCTACAACATAATTAATTTTACAATTATTATAACCTAAACATTCAATATTTTTTTTCACATTTTCTAAAGTACAATAACACCAACTATTTGTGGTATCATTTATTTGTTTATTATCCCAAAAGTTTTTTAAATCATTAGATGTTTTAAATTCATTTATAGGTCCGGTTTCTGTACAAGCATAATCATTATCACAAGGTTTGGTTAATCCCGAAAAAGTATCAAATAAATAAATATCGCGTTCTTCCTTAGCTGTCATCAATTCTTCAATCCATATTTTTTCCATTCTACCATACTCTACTCCACATTCTAAAAAACATCCTTCTATATTATTTCTTAATATATATCTTACAGCATCTTGAAAATCTAAATATGATTTTAAAGAAAAGTTAGATAAATGATTATATAATGAAAACCATTCTTTATCGATAATAAGATGAAATAGATTAGAATTTTCATAATATAATTGTAAAACTAAAGATTGGTCATCATCACAAATATATAATTGATGCCATAACTTAATTTTATCATCATATAATTTTTCAAATCTATCAATTAATATTTTTGGAATAACATATGCTGAACCAGCTATTTTTGCTTCATCAATTTTTAACATTTCAATTGCATTTACTCTTGGTTGTGGAATATTTCCAAATGTTTGATATATTATTCTATCCGGAAAGTTTTGAATTGACAAATTTATAGGTAAATTTTTAATATCTCTTAAATATCCAAAATCAATCCAAGAATAAAATGAATAATCAGGATAGGTATTTTTTGCGTGTTTAACAAAATTAATTTTGCTATGATTAATTAATGTATATTCTGCACACCATGTCTCGGGATGTTTCATATGTCTATTTTTTGGAACCTTTGCAATAAATTGTTTATGATTTATGATTCGTCTTTCTTCATCTATATATTTATTAAAAAAGGTATCTACTTCAGATAAATTTTTAAAAATAATATTATCATTAAATGTATATTTTGATAAAATTTCTCTTTTTATATTATCTTCTAAATATACAACTAACGTATAATCAATATTTTTTGATAAAAGTAAAAAATAATAATAATAATCTTCATTACTTCTTGTATGAGATTTCCAATTTTTTCTTCCAATATCTTTAAATGCAGTTATAAATAATATATTATTCATAATTTCTTTATATAATATATTATATAATTATTTATAAATTTGTCTCTTATTCCACAATATTGAATAATGTTCTTTTTTTTGAAATTTATTTTGTTCATCTCTATATTGTGGATATACACTTAAAATTATTCTATCTAAAAATACAATATGATATGATGTATAATTTGGAGATAATTTTAAACATTCATGATATAATAAAAAATTATTTTTATCATCTAAAGAAAACATACTACCTAATAGTGCTGGTCCTGTTGGTTCTAATGCACTATTACCATAATTTTTATTATTAACATTTTCAACAATTTTATTAATACATTGTAATAATATGTTATTTTTTGGAAGAGCTACAATTAAAGCAGTATATGTTCCACCTCCAGATTCCTGAATATCTCTTACGAAATGTTCTCTTTTTGTAAGAGCAATAAATTTAAAATTATTTACACAACCATATTTAATATCAAAATAAATTCCACCATTAATATATAACACACAAAATCTCCATAAGTCAGATTTATATGAACACGGAATTAGAGAATCAAATGCTTTTAATACGGATATATCAAAATTATATTTAATAAAATTTCTACAATCATTTTCATCAAAAATATAATGATTAAATTCTGGATTTTTAAATTTTAATATTTCATAATGTAATTTCATTTGAGGAGGTAATTCTTTTGTATGCCAACAAGTATATAAATTTAAAGGTATAACACTATCATATTTTTCTTTAATTGGAAATAATATGTTTTTTTTAATAAATCTTATTCTATTATTTATAATTTTTCTTGTTTGATTATCCAAAATATATTTTTGTTTTTTCATTTTTTATTATATTAATTTAATAAATAAAAAATTTTTAATAATATATATCTTTATTTTTCCAATACTTATTATAATGAATTTGTGATTTATTTTGATCATTTCTATATTCATTATATTCATCTATAATTATTATACCTCCTATAGCTAACCCATTACCTTGAATACCTACATATCTTCTAACTTCTGATTTACGTTTATATTCATAAGGAAAAAAATTACCAAACATAATAGGACCTGTTGGATCTAATGGACTGTTGCCATAATAATTTAGTTTTACATTTAAAACAACTTGTTGAATGGCATTAAATAATTTTTTATTTTTAGGTAATGCCATCATAAATCCATTATATACTGCTTTATTTGGTTCTTTTGGATATTCGCTTATTACTACATCTGTAGGAAATCTTTCTTTTTCTGTTAAAGCTATTAATTTAAAACCATTTACACATTTAAATTTTATATCTAAATATACACCTCCATTAATATATAAAATACAATATCTCCATAAATCTGCTTTGTATGCACCAGGTTTTAGTTTATCAAATGTTATTAATACATCTTTATCAAAATTATTTTTTATAAATTCACGACAATCATTATCATCAAATAACGAATATTCAAATTCGGGATTTGTATATTTTAATTGTTCAATATTATTTCTCATATAAGGTAGTAGATCTTTTGTATACCACGTTTGATATATTTTTAAAGGAATTATTGAGTTATACTTTTCTTTCACATTAAAAGTAAATTTTCTTAATATTTTTTTCATAATTTATTATAATATTATAATATTAATTTATAAAAACAACACATCATTTGTAATCATTATTTTTGCGTCATCATTATTAATTGCCTGTATATGAAACGCTCTATGTTCGCAATCTTCATATTTACCTTTTACGTGACCGTAGTCGTGAAATATTATTTTTGAATTCGATGCTTTCATATGTGCTTTTATATAATGTTTTGGAATCAAATCTATTCTTATTCGCCCATCATAACTCGTATTTAAAAATTTGTTAGTTCTATAAATTGAAAACCCATTAAATGATGACATACAGCGTAATAATTCTCCTTTTCCTAAATGTTTCAGTTTATTCTCTACATAATTTTGTATTACATCATAATTATGTAGCGGTGTGTCTTTAAAATGAGCATAACTAAAACAATAAGGATAAATAGATAATGCCCAAATATCATAATATTTTGGGGTGGTATTAAATGATAATGCATCCCAGTCATTTCTTAACAAATATTTTTGCAACACTTCTGGGTTAACTTCTTTACAATTTACGTCATCAAAATCCATCATTATAAAAAAAGGATACTCATTTATATCTAATGATTTTACATAATCGAGACAAAAATTACGTGCAAACGCTAACCGATGTGTTCTGAACTTAGATACTAATGTTTTATTCACGTATAATTTTAATTTTGGATTTTTTAGCTTATATTCTTTTAATTTATCTAAAGTGTTATCATCAGATACATCATAATAAATCAATATTTCGTAATCCTCAAATATTGCGCCAATTTTTTCAATATTTTCAAATACTTTGTCTAAAAAGGGTCCACAATTTCTAACAGGTCCACAAATACAACATTTCATTATATATAATAAAAATAAAATTGAATTTGTTAGTTGAACTAGTAAATAACATATATATAAATCAATGTTTTATTTAGCGTGTACGAGATTTAATAATACTACTTATGCTGAAAATACAAATTATAGAAATAAACATAATGAAATAGCCATTTATGGAACAACATTAAAAATAAGACATATTTATAATATTGGAACATTAATATTTATTGTTGAAATGAATAATGAACAAAATAAGATTGAAGGAATTGGACTTATTAAAAATTTGTTAGTTTACGATAAAAGACATAAGATATATGACAATGATGAATATAATCGTTATATTTATAGAGGAAAATATTGGTTAAGTCGAACTCAAATAAATAACGTTAATGAAAAAATAACAGAAATTTTTGAAAATATCCTTTTTAAAGGAAGATCGCATTTAAAATGTAGAATGGGTATAACTATTATTACCGAAAGACTATTTGTTCATTGGGATTATGATTTACAAATACTTAAAAATATGGTTAAAAATATATTTTTAAGTTACTTTAAGTACAATATTGATGATATAAAAGAAGTAGAAGAAGAAAAAGAATTAGAAGAAGTTGGAGAAAAAGAAGAATATTTTGATATTATTCCAAAAAAACGTAAGAGAAGTGAAAAAACAATTAATATGATAAATATATAAATATATAAAAATATATCATATTAATTAAATTATATGAGTGGTGTTGACTTAGATGTAGATAATTATACTATATCAGAATTATTAGGAATTCTTGAATTAGAGGATCCAACTTCAGAAGAAATTATATACGAAACAAATGAATATATTACTCGTTTTTCACCTTCAAATGAAAATCGACCCGATTTAGTTGTTTTTTTTCAAGAAATGCAAACAAGGTTATTAAGTTATATGAATGAATTAGAAAATGGTGAAAATAATGAATATAATGCAGAGGATGAACAAACGGAAGAATGGACTACAAAACAAGCACTTCCTCAAGACGATCCTGTTCAAACAGATAAAATAACAGGTCGCATTCAAAAAATAGATGTTTACGATAATAATCATATGCCAATGAAACGCGAACAATTAGGTGTAAATAATAATTATCAAGTTCCTGTTGCTCAAGATAGTTTAAATCCGAATTTACAAAATATAACAAGTCGATTTATTGTTTTGGATAGTCAATTTCGTCAAGCAGCCGGTGGTTCTGAAAGTGCGTCAACCGATTATACCTTAGATCTATCTGAACCACTAACAGACGTAGTAACTTTGTCTCTATATTCAATACAAATACCTTATACGTGGTATAAAATCGATTATATTTATGGTAATACTTGTTTTTGGGTGACAAATAAAGAAAATACATTTAAAATATTTATTGAACCGGGCAATTACACTCCAAGCGAGTTTTGCGTAACACTAACAAATTCATTTATAAATATTGGATTTACTTATCCAGTAAGTCCTAATCCCGATATTGTTCGTTATAATTCAAATAATGGAAAAATAACAATATATTTGGATGGATGGAGTGATCCAAATGGTAATGAAATAAAAGGTATAATTCAATATACAGATACTTTTGATTCTACAAAAAATCCATATTATACATTTTTTGATATAACTGGAGGAAAGAGTTGTTATGAATCAGGAACATATCCTTGTTCTGCATCTGCCACTTCAGGGCGTACTTTTGACTCAACATTAGGTTGGTTAATGGGGTTTAATTTGCCGATACAACCTGTATTTTCATCAAATATAACTGGTACTTATCCTTCTTTCACTTATAGTGGTGGAAATACTCCGCAAAGTGTTTTAAATTTAATTAGTACAAAATATTTTACGTTAGTTTTAGACGATTTTAATCAAAATCGTATAAATAACGGACTAATAACAATAACTGAGTTATCAAAAAGTCTACCATTACCGTCATATTATAATAATTCTCAACCGTATATTTGTGGTTTAAATGTGCCATCCTTACCGTCATTATTAGATATAAATGCGATTGGTAATTTATCAAATATAACACAAGAAGAAGCGGTTTCGATGGGGGTTAATCCGTCAAATTTGTTTAATAATTTACAAGATAAACTTGATTTAGGGTTTGGCAATATTCAACAGGTATTACCATCAGCCCCCAGAACATTAACCCAAGCGCAAATATATACAGTAAATGAAATCATAAAAAATAGAAGTAAAACGATATCATTTAGATCGAAAGCGCCGACAAATGCGGATACATTTGGAATAATACCTTTAAAATATGCGTCGTTAACAACAGGGCAATTATATAGTGAATTGAGTGGTCAATTTCAAGATAATAAACGTATTTATTTTGGTCCAGTTGACATTGATCGACTAAGAGTAACTTTGCTTGATGATAGAGGAAATGTAGTAGATTTACACGGTGCCGATTGGTCGGTTACACTAATATCCGAGAATTTATATCAATATTAAATCATTTTACGTCCTTTTGTATACCATAATAAGATACTAATAATGCTAAACAATACAAATCCGTTTCCGGCTGTTTCTAAAGATTTGCCTCCTAAAAAATAAAAAACAAGAGGTCCAATAAGACAAGATAGAAACGCGTAAAAAAGCATAATATAAGTAAAAGTGGCGAGTTTTTCTGACATTATATATAATACCAATATTATGTTTTTCTTTTTTCTTTAAGTAGGTTATAAATATATATTATTATATTATGGTTTTTGTTAGTTTATTTTTTTTGATGACAACCCTCACTCACGCCACTCGCATCAATTGATTTATTTTTATTTTCTTGTGTTACTTTATATCCTTGTGCTTCTTCAAAAATAGTCGCTTCGTTTTCAACTGGAATATTAACCGCATACCTTCGTTGTAAAACCGGTGGGTGGTCCAATATCAATATTTACTTCTCGATCAGCCATTTTTAAATATATAAAATTATTTTCTTTAAGTTGTTTAATAAATAATTAATATTTTATCAATTTTTTATTTTAAAATAATATATATTAGGGTTCTTTAAGTAGGTTATAATATATATTATTTAATGACGGCGTCTACGAGTTCTTCTTCTGCGACTTTTTCTACATTTTCTTCTGCTTTTTTTACATTTTCGTCTGCTTTTTCTACGACGACGACCGCCAATTGAATCATATTCTGGGGTGTTTTCTGGGGTGTTTTCTTGTCCAATTCTTCTTAAATCCTCTGTTTCTTGACTTGTTAGTACAGTTCCGTTATTACGTTCTAGTATTGGTGGTTCTTGTGGTAAATCATCATTTTCTGTATTATTTTCTACTGAACTTCCTCCTTTCATTTTATAATATATACAAATATAAAAAATATTACATATATTAATGGAACTATATTTATTAAGAGATTATATCGGGTTATTCGCACCTATTATTTTATTTTTTTTATCGCTTTTTCTACTTAGAAATAATAAAAAATACTTATATTTCTTTTTTTATGGATTTATACTAAATAATATTTTAAATATTATTCTAAAGGTTGCTATTAAAGAACCTAGGCCAACCACTGAACGCAAAATAATTGAAATTGGAATTGCTAATGAAGCTCGTATTAGTTTTGATAAATTTGGTATGCCATCTGGTCACGCACAAAATTGCGCTTATTGTTTAGTATTTATTACTATGGTATTAAATGACCCTTTTATAACCGCATTTTATATAGTAATAACATTCAATACATTATTTCAACGTTACTTATACAATAATCATACTATTTTACAGTTAGTTATAGGGAGTTTTATTGGATTATTTTTTGGATATACAATCTACACGATTGCTAATAAAAATATTATGGGAAATATTAAGATGAAAAAAGATGATAACGCACTATTTGTTTAATATCATACTTTGTTTAATATCTTAATTATTTTTATTTTTATATTATATTATAAATGTCTGATTTAGTTTATCAAAACTATAATAATAAATGTAAAGGATGGGTTAATCCATCTAGTCTATCTTATGCACCACAAATTATTAGTTTATCGGGTTATTATAGTCCATCCGGATCTACCAGTCTTGTATCTATTAATGGTGCTAATTTTTATTCTTATTCTAAAATATTATTTGGTACATATAATCCAACTGTATATTTTATCAATTCAAATATTATACAATTTTATGTGCCAAATACACTTAATTCTGGCACCTTTCCTGTACAAGTTTCTAATGGAGCTATTTATTCTAATATTGTAAATTATACTATTGACAACGCATCTGGGTATTGGTTAATAAATTCAAATAGCTCTATAACTAATACGAATACGAATTCGGTATCTGTTACTTCTTTGTCAAGAGGTGCTCCTTTTATTATTACATCATCGTATGCCGTGGAAAATACTGATAACTGGATTATTTGTAATGGAATAGGTATAATTATAACATTACCTTCTGGTACATTATATACTGGACGTGAAATTATGTTTAAAAATATAACTTCTAATGGGGTCACATCAACAACTTTAAATATTACACAGTTAGATAATAGCGTATCTGATATTATTTTACAGCCTGTAATAGGTAAATGGGTAACATTAGTATCAAATGGTACTAATTGGATAGTTATGCAAGGTAACTAATTTATCTTTTTGTTTTTTTTGTTTTTTTCAATCGGTTTCTCTTATTATAAGTTTTTTTTCCACTTTTTTTTGACAATGATTTCCTTGGTGCTCCTCCCTTTGTTGTTGCCGAAAAAATATTATTTTGATCTCGAATGTTACTCAAATTTATATTATCTGATGCTACTTTATAAATTATTTTACCTATTTGATTTGGAGGAACTGAATTACCAGGAATCTTTCTTGATGTATTACTAAATGATAGTGGTTTTGGCGATGATTTTGGTGGTGGTTTTGGCGGTGGTTTTGGTGGTTTTGGTGGTTTTGGTGGCGGTTTTGGTGGTTTTGGTGGTTTTGGTGGCGGTTTTGGTGGTGGTTTTGGCGGTTTTGGTGGTGGTCCTGATGATGATCCTGATGATGATCCTGATGATTTTGGTGGTGGTCCTGATGATGATCCTGATGGTGGCCCTGTTGGCTTTGATGGTGGTGGTGGTCTTGGTGGCAGTCCTGTTGTTGTTCTTGGTGGCATAAATCCTGGTGGTGGTTTTGTTGTTGTTTTTGGTGGCATAAATCCTGGTGGCATAAATCCTGGTGTTGTTCTTGATGGTTTTGGTAGAGATGTACCTGATGGTGGTGGTGGTGGTGATCCTGATGGCGGTCTTGGTATAAATGTCCCTGGTGGTTTTGGTAGTGTTGATGTTGATATGTCATCCTTTTTTTTGGCATCTATTTCTTTTATTTTAACAACTAATTCATCTAGAATTTCATTTTCTTCATCTGTAAATTCACTTGGTTTACTTGGTTTACTTTTTAGTTTGTTTATTAGTTTATCTATATTATTTATTTTATTTCTAATTGGTCCTTTTTTAAAAGGATCTTTTTCATTTAAAAGATTAAGTCTTAAACCTTGTTTAATCAAATTTAATTCATCAATATTTTTTGTTTTTTCTTCTTCTTCATTTTTTTTAATTGTCTCTCTTATGTTTTTTTCTTCTTTTTTTTCTTCCTTTTTTTCTTCATTAGACATTTGTTGTGGTGTTGGTAAATCACTATCTAAGAATTTGACATTTTTATTTTTTTTTGTTTTATTTAATGAGGGGGTTTTTTTTTCTAATTCTAAATTCTTATTCATATCATCTAGTTGTTTTTTTCGTTTTTCATCTTCTATTATATCCATCTTTTCTTGTTGTATATTTTGCTGTTCGTCCACATATAATTGTTCACTTAATAGTTTATCAGGTGATATATTACGTGACAGGATTTTATTCTCATCACGTAGTTTTTTTATTTTATCTGTTTCACTCTTAATTTTATTGTTTAATCGTGTTTTATCTTCTGGTCTTAATTTTTCCTCTGGTAATTTTTTTTTTGACTTATCTTCTATAAAACGTTTTTTGAACTCTTTAATATTATTGTTTGCATTATTTATTTCTTTTATATTTTTTAGTATTTTATTTGTTAGTTCTTGTTCCAATCGTTCTTGTTCCAATGTTTCTCTTTCTATTTGTTTTTCTCGTTCTGCATCTTCTTTTCCTTGTCGTTCTTTTCGTTCTACTTCTTCTTGTGCCAATCGTTGTCGTTCTGCTTCTTCTTGTGTTTCTTTTAGTCGTTTTCGTTCTTCTCGTTCTGTATCTCGTTTTTCTCGTTCTGCTTTTGTTCGAGGTGGGTTTAATAATTCATTGTATATTATTCTTTTGTCATTATCTAGTAAAATTTTATATATATGTTCAACTGAAGTCCATGTGTTTAAATCATAATCTGTAGTTTTATCTGAATGTAGTTTTAAAGCTAATTTTGTAAATGCTTGTTTAATTTTCCCATTAGATGCGTCTGGTGTAATATTATAAATGTCATAAAAAGTAGACGTTTCGTTTATTTGCCAACTCATTTTTGTATTAAAAAAATCAACAATATCTTTGTCAATAGGTATTATTGATCTTGGAGTATATCCTCTATCTAAAAGATTTAAAAAATCAGTATATGGGCTACCAGATCCACCACGTTGTTTTCTTGTTTTTCTTTTTTTATTGTTTTTATTTTTTTTTCTTGTTAAAGTCATATCTAATATATGATAATAAAAAAATAAAAAATATTGTAACCTTATTTTACACGATAATATGATATTTTTAAATACTTTATATAACTATATTATATGAAATATCCAAAATTTATTATTATTATCATTTCAGTAATTATAATATTTAGTTGTGCCTTTTATAAAAGTTTAAAAGAAGGATTAACTAACAATAACAATATAATATTAATGGGTGATAGTGTATTAAATAATTCTAATTATGTTCCTGAAGGAAAATCGGTATACGATAATTTAAAAACAAGGTTAAATAACATATTAAATGTAGCTAAAGATGGGGCTACAATTAATGATTTATACTTACAATTAGATGAAATACCAATTGAACTAAATAGTTCGGAAACATTTATTTTTATATCAGCTGGTGGAAACAATATTTTAAACAAACAAACTAACACAGATATTAACCAATTATTTAATAGCTATATGGATTTTTTTAACGCATTAAGAGTAAAATTAAGTAATGTAAAAATTAATATATTGAATTTATATTTACCAGCAAATCCCCGTTTTCAATCATATAAAAAAACAATAGATCAATGGAATAATTTAATAAACAAAAATTCAAGCAAGGTTGGTGAAATGTACAATGTTGTTGATTTAAATTCGTTACTAACAAACTCTTCGGATTTTGTATATGATATTGAACCATCCGAATCAGGCTCAGAAAAAATAGCAAATATTATTTATTTAACGCAGTAATAATTCAACGCAGTAATAATTTAACACAATAATAAATATCTATATATATATATTATAATACATGTCGAATATTATACATAGTTTATTAGTTACTCATAATGCAAGATTAAGGTGTCTAGTTACAAAACTATTTAATAATTCTTTAAATAGCGTCGATGAAAATAATGGCGTTCAATTTGATAAAAAAATATTTGATAGTTTAAGAAAACAGTATAAAAAGTTTCGTTGGAGAAACTCTTGTGTTTTAAAATTAATTTTAAGACCTTATACGCACCAAGATAGTGATAGAAAAGTGTTTTTTGATTTATCATTAATATACGATGGGGATGGCGGTAAGCCAGGATATGATTATTGGAGTAATAGCACTGACAATAGCAGTAACAATAGCAATGATAATATAATTAACAATACTACAAAAGATGAAGATGATGATAACAATGCCCCTAATGAGGGCAATGATAACGACAAGGGACGCAACAATAAGTTTAATGGATTAAAAGGTTATATAAATTTTAGCCATTTAAATGATACAGGTTTTATAAGTAATTTAAAAGAAATAAACAAAGAATATATATTTTTGTTAGTTAGACATGGAGAAGCAATACATAATACATATAAAAAAACAACTATATTTAGAGAAACTGATACAAAATTAATACTCAGTGGGCAAGAGGGAGCAAAAAAAGCAGGCGAAGCTATAAATAATTATTTAAAAACAACTATAAACCGTGCTACTAACCTACATATGAAAATAGATTACTATTTTGTATCAGATTTAAAAAGGACACGAGAAACATTTGAATATATGTTGCATAATATTGAAAAAGACAACTTATCATTTGTTAATAATGATGAAATAAAAATTATAGTTCTTCCGTGTTCACACGAATTAGTATTCGATTCGGATGGACAATGTGATGATAAAAAAAATCTAACAGATATTCTAACAAATGAAAATAAAGTGTCGTGCACTAAATTGAATAAGTATAATGAAGGAAGTGAAGAATATAAAAAATGTAATAGCTTTATAAGCACATTTAAAAAAAAAAACAATGAAGAAAAAAATAACATAACTATTGTTTTAGACTGGTCTGATTATACTAAATTTTATGGTAATTCATATAGATACATAGACCCGAATCCATTTAAAAAAAAACAAGGAGAACGATGTCGTAATACATCAATGATTGAACAAGCCATAAGTATTATTAATAAACTACCGCCTTCAACAAATAATTATGAAAACGCCACAATGGCTAATGAAGAAAGAGAACTACTATCACGAGGACAACCACAACGACAAGGTGGAAGAAATAAAAGAAAAACGAGAAAACGTAGAAAAACGAAAAAACTTAGAAAACGTAGAAATAAAAGAAAAACGAGTAAACATCTTTAAGTTGTTTTAATATATTTATATATATATTATTTAACACGATAATATATTAACATTTGATAACTTTTCGTGAAATTCCATTTTAAGGGTGTCCCATCGGAATTATTTGAACCCTCAAAACCCCAAGAAAAATCGGCATTAATATATTTTTTCCAATTCATCGGGACCAGACGATGAAAGCTCATACCATCGTAAGCAACTTCTTTACGATCGCACGTTAAATTGGCCGAAAAATGTTGCTGTGTTGTATCTCGAATAACACAACTATCAAGTATATATTTGGCTCCTTCAACTATAATTTCTTTGGATTTTATTATTTTATTTTGTCCATCATAAAACTCTAATATAATTATATGCGGTAATTTTGGTTTATTAAGTAATTGACTTAATACTTTTTCTTTCCATTTTTCATTAGTATTTTCAATAAAAGCAATTTGAATTGATTTATTATCTAAATAATAAATTAAACTATCATAATATCTTATAGGATTTCCTGCTTGACCCACATTTTTAATATACGGTAAATTTTTCTTATAAGAATCCGGTATGTTTTTATAAATATTACGGATTATTGAATTTGTATCAAGAATATAGGCATATTTATTTCCTGTTAGACACGCTTCAATTGCATAATTTAGCAAAGCAAACCCGTCTCTAAGGTCTGACGGAATAGGTTTTTCGTTTGATTGAACACCTTCTATCATTAGTTGACGAAAAAAATGAAAGAATTTTCTACCTTTATCACTTACAAATAATGTAACAAACATTGTATTAAACCAACAATTCGATTGAATTTGTACCGGAGGAACAATCTTATTAATTTTAATATGTTTATTGGCGGATAAGTTTTTTAATAAGAATTTAATAGCATCAGAATCATAATATGGTATACACTTTTTCGATGATATGTTAATTTTCAATGGTTCTTTGAGATTAAATGCTTTTTCGTTATTACAATCAAGTAAGGGTTCTCGGGACATCGACTGAAGCATTACCAGTTCTCGATTTACGGTTGGTGAATATGAACCTTCTATTTCAACTGAATCAACTAAAGGTGGTAAATCTTGTGATAAACCTTGTTGTAAATCTTCTTGTGATTCTTTAAAAATCAGGGCACTAACATCATTTATATGTTCTGGAGTTAAATTAGGCAATTGATGGAATCTAATTGATTTTTTGCGCGTTTTATTTTTATTCTTTTTATGTCTTGATTCATTTTTATAAGTCGTCATATATATATTTATAATATATAACATATTAAAAATATTAATATATTTTATATGGGCGGAAGTATTTTACCAGTAACAATACATAACAATAAAATCTATTTTTTGTTCGGAAAAGAAAGAGATATTGATGAGAACCCGGGATGGAGTGATTTTGGAGGCGGAACCGACAAGGGAGAAACATTTATACAAACGGCTGTTAGAGAAGGAGGAGAAGAACTTACAGGGTTTTTAGGAACTGGTAACAATTTGAAAAAAATGTTACAAAAATATGGGACATATAATATTGATTATAAGTCTCAAGGATATAGCACATATAGATGTCATATTTTTCCTATGGATTATGATCCGATGTTACCACACTATTATAATAATAATCAAGTGTTTTTACAAAAACATTTAGACGCAAAAATAATTAAAAATACCAAAATATTTGAGAAAACACAAATTAAATGGTTTTCATTTGATGACATTAAAAGACATCATAATGAGTTTCGTTCTTTTTATAAAAATATAGTACAATTAATTATTGATAACAAATCAGCTATTGAAAAATTTGTTCGAACAAAATATACTTTTGGTAAAAGTATAACAAAAAATACACCAAAAAATACTAAGAAATATACTTTTAAGAAATATACTTTTGGGAAAAGTATAGCAAAAAATAAGAAAAGTATAACAAAAACTAATAAAAGTAACAAAACTAATAAAAATAAACAAACCTAAAAGTATAATTTGCTATATATTTTGCTATACTTTTCCCAAAAGTATATTTTCCCAAAAGTATATTTTCCCAAAAGTATATTTTCCCAAAAGTATATTTTCCCAAAAGTATATTTTCCCAAAAGTATATATATGAAACTAATATATTCTTTATGGTTTATGATGATAAGTAGTTTTATCATTCAAATGTTTGTAATGAGTAGTATAATGACAAATTCTTATAAAAATATAACATTCAGTCTTGGAAAATTTTATATGTCCGTCATTATGGCATTATTAATGGGAATATTAGAAGTGTTAATGTATGATAATCATATGAACACTTTAAGTGTATATTATTATTTATCTTTAGGATTTTTCTTAGTAACATTTATTTATTTATATCGTAATCAGATTTATATTGACGATAAAGATTATTTGAATGAAATGATTGAACATCACTCAATGGCCTTACTAACAAGTGAAGAGATCTTACAAAAAACGAATTCAGAGAAAGTCAAAAAATTAGCAGAAAATATTATTTCAACACAGGAAAAAGAAATTGAATATATGAGACATTTAATAAATACATCATAAATCAAACAAAAATCATATCATAATATTTCCGCGCTTCATCGTCTTCTAAAATGACTTTTGGTGGTTCAGCCCACTCTGTATATGCTTTTGCTTTGGATGTTGGTCTTTCAAGTTCTAACAATTGTTTTAACGCGATCATACGTGTATAAAGTGGGTGAACTCCTTTTACATATTTTTTTCTTGTTATTTGTTTCCAACGCCATTCAAATTGAAGCGCCGCCTGCCAATCCGGAAATCCTTCCACGTGCGCCGCTCTAATCCACGTTTCACCTTTTGCCACTCTTGTCCCTGTTGAAACAGCACCTCCTTTAATTTCTTTGTTGTGTTGCCTTAGACGTCGATCTAAATCAACAGTAGCTCCTACATAAGTAAAATTGTCACTGGATAATAATAAATAAACAAAAAAGGGCATTTATTATTATTAATATTTAATATTTAATATTTATACTTAAATACATATTATTAAATATAATAAATGTGCGAAATGCCTAAGGTAACCCTATTATATCTGATAAATTATGTTCCAAATGAAACAGACAAATCATCGTATGAAAAATTAAATACCCAAGTGTTGTCGTCTTATTTAGATGATACTAAAAATATATATTTTAAAGGCACCTTTTATTTGGGTGGTCAAATAAAAATGACAATAGATGAAGAAATCACTTTAGAAAAAATCGACGAAACTAAAAAACTATTTGAACAAAGATTGATGGAATATGGATGTGCAAATAGCTGGGAAGCCGCCAGTATTCAACATAACCAAATGTTATTATATCAAATGGAAGAAATTATTAAATTTCATATTAAACTAACTAACAAATAATTTATTTTTTACATCTTCTCTTTCTTCTTGTTTTTCTTTTCTTTTGTTTTCTTCTTGTTTTTCTTTTACCTGATTTTCTTCTCTTTTTTGATTTACCGCCTTTGTTTCGATTAAAATAACTATCGGTTGTTAGAGCTTTTCCTGAGTCAGCTATACTACTAGACGCATCATACCCTTGTTGACTTTCTGTTACTTGTTTTGAATTATTTCCAATTTTTCTACAATTTGTTTTTTGTAAAAGACTTATAATATTGTCTAAATGAATTCGTTCACATTGATCTACAAACTGACCCTGGTCATTAACATAATTTTTACGCTCTGGCCATATTTTAAAAACGTAACCGGCAGAAGTAGCACCCAAAAGTTCTAATGCTGTGTTTTTAATTAAGTAAAATATATCAATAACTTTTTGATATTGTGGCTTTATGGTTTCATTACAATTAGTTTCTATTTGATCAATTGCCGATATAGTAGTTTCTTCTAAAAAGTCCATAATATCCTCCATATGAGGAATATTAACTTCAGGAGTTTTTGCAACAAAATTATTAATACGGTCTAATGTTATGTTTACAGTTTGTTCAACTGTTTCTTTTGCTCGTTCATAAAATAATTGCATACCAATCTTTCCTAATAGAATACGTCTAGCAAATGCTTGATAGTAGGTAAGATCCTTGATATTCCTTGGCTGAAGAGGTATATATGTATCATTCAATATATTAAATTGCATTTGATCAAATTGATTACCAAGTTCTGGATTTTCATCATTACTTATTTTATTTATAACAGAAACTATATCTTGAAAAATACCGTCCATATCATTACCAGGTTGATAAGTTTTAATTGTGTATGCTATTGCGTTTTGTAATGCTTTTAATTCTTTTTCACTATCCGGGTCTAATAGTGTCATGTCTATTTCACCTTTGTCATTAAGTTTCATTCCAATTGTCAAATTAGCATAATTTGATAAATAATTTGCTAAATCTGTTACAACATCGTTTATACTCATTGTTTGTTCACTCATATTTTTTATATAATATAAATATATTTTTTTTGTTTAAAATAAATCACTAAATGTTTATTTTGTATATATGTGTTATCTCTTTCTTTAAAAAAAGAGGTTTATAAAAGATACACCTTTATTACTTCTAAATAATATATGTTTATATAAAAGACAATGTCAACTTTAGATATTAAAGAAGGTCATTCCAGTCAATCCGGAGAAACATCTTCAACTGTTCCATCAAGTCTAGATCCTATAAATTCTTTAGCAACCATACTAATATCTGGTCATAGTGAAACTATGTGGGAAACCTACGAAGACAATTATCGAGTTAATAATGCAAAATTTCGTTTCGAATTTTCAAATTACGATAATCGTATAATTGATCCTGAGGTAATTAACGCATTATTTGAGCCTAAAAACCGGGAATTAATATTGGCAGTAAATCAAGGTACCTGTTCTTTGGGTGACTATACACGTGATAGAAAACAATATTTTAAAGATATGTATACACGAGATGCATCAAATTTAAAATATATTTTTGAAAAATCTCTTGATATACCGGCATCTAAATATGTCAATAATAGAACTACAATAGAAGAGTATATATTAAATATAAAAGACCCGTTAAATGATATAGATACATCGCGCTATTTAAAAGCGATTATTTTCCAATATTTAGAAAAAGTTGAATCTATTCAAGAAAATATAGTGTGGCTATTAGATATATTCAATTGGATTAAGAGTATAATTCCTAATGACACATCAATAAATCCAGCAATAAATTCTATCGAAGGTACTTTAACTTTTTTTAACGAATTACATACGAAGTTACATCCCCTTTCCCTTACATTTGAAGATCATACCATAAATATAAATATACAAATAGCAGATTTTAAACAAATTATCCAACTTGTCCAACAAACTATTGTCCCTATAAATTTTGCTAATCAAACCGCTAATGTTAATGAAGACATAAATAATTTAGTAATATTATATAGTATAATTGAAGATATATTACCTAAACCATCTACCCCTAATACAGATATACAATCATTATTAAGCAACTATGACGTTCAACTCAAAGAGCTTAAACTTATTAAAGATAAATATTCAGAGTATATAGCTAAATCAGTACAAAATGATATACCACTTTTTGTTGAAAGTTATAATAAGAAGTTACTCTTATACGAGGGTATTTTTAAAAATTCTTTTTGGCGTTCAGAAAACCATAACCTAACAACCAATGATACTGAATTTTTTTTAAGGCCAAATCCAGGAGAAAGTTTAAATGATATAGATTCTAGTTATGGATTAAATATTTTTGCATTAATGTTGAATTTGAATTCGAAAAAACCTGAATATTTTTTACCACAGTCCAGAAGGCTAACACGAACTGATAAACAAAACATAGACCCCGATTTGTCAGGATACCAACTATATGATACGCCTATATGGAGAGATCATAGATTACATATTGAAAGATTAAAAATTTTAGATAAAATAGTAAATATTTTTAAACAAAACTGGTTTGGAGAACTTGGAACTTTTAAAGATGATCCACTATTTCCTCTATGTAAGTTTATCGAATACACATTAGCAAATAACATAAATTTTATTAAAACAAGTATAGGTATAACAAGACTAGATAATGTTGATAATAATTTCAACGGTAAGACACCACTAGAAATTAAGACACAATTAGAAAGTTTAAGTAACATACATCCTTTAGTATTTGTATATTGTAGAGTATTAGAATTTACATATTTTTTAACACGAATATTGATTGGTGATCCAGACCAATTTGATAAATATGACAAATATAAAAAACAACAGCAAGGCGATTTAAGCGAACCTATCGAAAATGAAGATGTAGGTGAAAAGGTAATATTATTATCGGAACTTATGTATCTTTTTCAATATCTATTAAAATTTGACTATGTTGTATATATAGTTATGTCATGTCGTATTTTACAAGACGGACAACAAGTTGACCCTAATTTAATACGTTTTGGCGGAAATAAAAGTAAAAGACGAAAATATAATAAAAGAAAGACTTTGAAGAGAAAAACTTTGAAAAGAAAAATTTTGAAAAGAAAGAGTTATAAAAGACGGATTAATAAAATAAAAACTTTGAAAAGGAAATGATTAAATTAGTTTAATATATTTAAAAAAAATTGAAATATTTTAAACTCTATAGATATAGATCAATTAACTAACTTATACGATGTCATCAACAATGTCAAGATCAACCAACGAAATAACATATTACGTCATTCCTAGAGAAACTATGGATGATATTATATATTATTGTACTCCAGATAACAACCGATATTTGAGCTATGAAGATGAACAATTATTAGAAAAATTAAACGTGAATGATATACATTTCGATAATAATAATGCGATCAACCAATATCATAAAATATTTAGTAATGTATATGCTAGTATGATTGGGGAATATAATAGCGATGAAGAACTAACAAATGATATATATTTAATAATGAAGGCACTAGAAGATAGAAAACAGGCGATAAAAGATATTACGTTTAATGTTTTAAAGAAACGAGCGATTGCGGCAAATGTTTGTGGTAATTTATAATTATGTAATTTATAATTGTGTAATTTTGTAATTTATAATATATTGTAGAATAACTTAAAGACTCTTTAAATCCTTTTTAATATATATTATTTTTTATTCCAGTCCCAAATATCTGTCATAATATTATTTTCATCGACATTACAAAACCACGTAAGCACTCGTGTATCTCCAAAGGATGCTTCTTTTCCCGCAATAATAATTTCTATTTGGCATCGACCCTTGAACCATTCTCTCATTTTTTCTCTCACTTCTGTAATAGGCAATCCAATTAAACAATATGGATGAAA
>Ga0209355_1000622_pt1 | contig 20925 bp, 32 predicted proteins | sample LauGreSBDMM110SN_3_FD_187563 | JGI IMG/M metagenome (GOLD analysis project Ga0209355, IMG submission 187563) | Freshwater lake microbial communities from Lake Michigan, USA - Sp13.BD.MM110.SN (SPAdes) (version 2) | ecosystem: Environmental > Aquatic > Freshwater > Lake | place: Lake Michigan... | reverse complement strand
GGTTGACCCAGATGTATTTGGTAACCCCTTTGATGTTTTGGAAAAAAAATTCATTAGCGAATTGGAGGAGGCACGTCTTTGGCAAAAACGTTTTCCAGGGGACCCAATCGGCGCCTGCAGAAAACTCACTCTTGGCTAGGGTTCAAATAACGTGACCGAAACTCAAAAAACAAGTACAAATTCAAAGATTTTTGCCCTTAGGGCTGCTCAATGGATTGGCTGTAATGGCGCACATAAAGACGAAAATGGTAAATGGATGCCATGTGCAACCCATAACGAATTAATGAAAATTTCAAACCGAGCGGAACCAAGAAAAAAAACAGCACTAGAAGATATTGAAAAAAACATAAAAAGGCGAAACAAAAAAAGTAAGAAAAAGCAATGGGAAAATTTAAGAGAAACAACTCCTCTAGGGTTTTCAACCCTTACTGGTGGGGGAATCGTTTCCGCGCCAATTGTTTCTATGAAAGGGATTATCCCTGGTCTTTCTCCTCGTGACAGTGATGATGATGTTTATACAGACATTGAATCAGCGCGGAAACGCTCTGTGAGGCTTGGCTGTATCGGTGTCAGAAGGCTTTCTTCACAGAGTGGGAAATTGGTGTGGATGCCGTGTACTAACAACACTGATTACGCGAGACTTGCTGGGACTACCTCTTTGGGTAGACGGAACCAAAGAGAAACAAACAGTAGGGCAATTAGGACCATCGTTCGTCAGGAACTAAATCGACGCAAAAAATCTTTGTTTGAGGAACTACATGAAACTAAAGGCATCGGCAAACGTATCGGTCGCGCCCTAACACCTAATAAAAAAAGAACGCGGGGTCGAGCAATGTCACAGATTGCTGGGGAGTTAGACCCACGTAAAAGAAGAGACGTAGACAACGATGGTTTAATTTTTGATGGCACATGGAGAGAGATGGCTGCCCCAGCAAGGGGTTTACGTTCTGGGGCATCTGGTCCGTTGGATTCAGATGCAGTAAAAAAACCATTTGCTTCCCCAAAGATTTCTCTTTCCGATATCACAAAAGGCGGTCCGTTTAAGGCTAAAAATATTCTTGAGTTGAATTTTCTCCGAGGGCTTACTCGTGAAGAAAAAGCAACAAAACTTGGTGTTTCAACAGAAGTATTTGACGCAATGAATGAAGTTGATGCATCTTTAGATACGTATGCCGCCGACAGACTTGCGGTAAACGTACTTGGGATAAACCCGAGCAATATTTGGCCGATGTTTTACGATACGGATGTGTCTCCAGAACAAATTGGCGTAGGTAAGCCGATAAGTAAACAGACTGAAGAGATTATGAAATTGCGCTCTCAAGGTATGAGTTTTGATGATATTGCTAAAAAATTTGGAATCACAAGACAGGGAGCGCAATCTGCTTACTCTTCTGGGGTCAGAAGAAACTCCCTAGTCCCACCAACTCCTGGAATGCGTAGCCCTCGGGGGACTCGCTCTCAGTCCAGTTCAAGTCGTCAACCAATGACTCGTGGGGACGGGATGATTCAAAGAGACGAGCGTGGGATACCTATCAAACAACGCGACGTTCGCAAAGATTCAATGGAATCGATTGTAAAAAAACTTAAAGATATTGGGATGAGCGATAGTGAAATAGATGTTCTGTTAACTGGGCAATCTCCGACAAAAGCAACTGGTTTACGCTCAGCAAGTGGACGTCCGTCTCGGCCAAATGCTGATTCGCCAGACACTTGGCCAACTTCAACTAAAACACATTATTTAGATTGGGCTCGCGCGCGCCCGAACTTCGTTGTCCCCTACTCGCTTGTAAAGAAATTTGACGCGGAACAAACGCTCACAAATAGGGAGTGGCGTCTGTTGAAGCAGTTCTATACCAGATATTCGGGAGACAACAGGGGTCTTCGTTCTAGGACAAACATTAATACCATCGCCAATATTGGTGCAAAACGTGTTTCTGAAATCATTCTTGAAAAAGTTAACCCAGAAAGCATTAAACCAGATGGGGAAAAACGACACTATTTTATTGTTGGTGCTCCTGGAATGGGAAAAACGACCTTGACTGATTTTCTTGCTAAGCGAGGACTTATACCCAACGACACAGAAGCAGCGCACATTGACCCAGATTTCATTAAACAAGCACTGGACGGTTATGACGCTGGTACTGGAGCCATTACGGTTCACCGAGAATCAGCAAAAACCGCAACGGAAGTAGTGGGCAGGGCTGCCAATCGTGGGATGGATATAGTTACTCAGGGCACTGGGACACGTTTACCTGAATACAAAACGACCAACGACCCGCGCTATCAAACCATAGCCCATGCAGCATTTGTTAACCCAGATATAGCGCAAAGTCGACTTGACGCCAGACAAAAGATTGACGGCAGGATGGTTGCAGGACATATCTTGCCTCATATTGCAAATATTTCCTACAACTTGATGACTGACTATTTGAAAAACAACAAAATTGGTAGTTTTTTCCTATGGGACAACGACGTACCTCTTGGCGCTGCGCCAAAATTAATAGCCAAAGTAGAAAATGGCGTATTTTCTGTAAATGACGAGGAAAAATTTATGTCCTGGTCAACTGGTGGTAGAAAAACTCCACAGGGTGTAAAAAATCTTGAATACTACAAACGCAAATGGCGATAAAATTACCTTAGTTATTTACACACAATAATTAGTTAAATTTATTGACTAGTTGCACTAAATCAAAAAGTAGCCTGCTAATTTTGATGATAGGGCTGGGTGCTTACCTGAGCCAGGTATCAAAGTCCAAATTCAAATCAAAGGAAAACAAAATGTCACAAGACAAATCTCGCCTTAACGAATTGCAAACAGCACTTCGCACAAAAATGGCGGACAATAAGGCAATCGCAGATTCATTCAAAGTTGAGAACGGCACAGTCGTTGTTGGTGCGGAACAAAAGTCCTCGTTCGACAAAAACATGGTCGACATCAAGGAAATCAAGAACCTCATTACAGGTCTTGAGTCAATGCAGGAAGTTGAAGAGTGGGGCTCACAGGCAAGCGGAGAATCAGTTGCAGCAGCAGCAGCCGCTGGTTTCGCAATCCCAACAAAGCAACTCACATCAGTTGGCGAAGCATTCCTTGCTTCAAATGAGTACAAGTCACTCATCGCCAGTGGTGGTGCAAACATGCCATCGGCATTCCAAGTTGGTCACACACTCACAACGGGTGGTTACAACGTAAAAGATGTCTACACAGCATTGCCATCAGGCACTCCTGGTTCATTTGGAACAATCACACGGGACCCAATCGTGGTTCCACCAATGCGCACAAAGCGCGTTCGTGACCTGTTCCCAGTTCGCACAACGACATCAACAGTAATTGAGTACTTCCGCATGACTGGCTTCACGAATAATGCAGCCATGGTCGCGGAGCGCAATGCTGGAGACACAGCGTTTGCTGCTAAGCCACAATCAAGCATGTCATTTGAAGGTGTACAGACTTCGGTCCGCACACTTGCACACTGGGAAGCAGCCCATCGCAATGTTCTTGCAGATGAGCCACAGTTGCGTTCAATTATCGACAACGAGTTGATGTACGGCCTTCGCCTTCAAGAGGATGCACAAATCCTTAACGGTTCAGGAGCAGGCGAAAACCTCATGGGTATCATGAACACAACAGGTGTTCAGACATACAGTTGGTCAATGGGTGCAAACGCTGCGGCAAACGGTAAGGCAGACACAAAGGCTGATGCGATTCGTCGTGCAGCAACATTGTCATACCTTGCTTACTACGAGCCATCTGGTGTTGTTCTCCATCCAAACGATTGGGAATCAATCGAATTGACAAAAGACGGCAATGGCCAATACTTGATTGCTCTTTCAGTAGCAATGGGTGGCGAGCCAAAAGTATGGCGTCTTCCAATCGTTGAGACACCAGCAATGACCGAATCATATGCGCTTGTTGGTGCATTTGGTACGGGTGCTCAAATCTACGACCGTGAACAAGCAAGCATTCGCATTAGCGAACAGCATGCAGACTTCTTCATTCGTAATGCAATCGTCATCTTGGCCGAGCAACGTCTCGCCCTTGCTGTCAAGCGCCCAGAGTCGTTTGTAAAGGTTTACTTTAACAACGCTCCAGCCGCCTAATAATTAAGTAAAACAACTCCCCCGCGAGTAATCCCGAAACATGGGATGAAAGCGGGGGTTTTGTTTTTGTGCCATAATTGATGTATGAGTGATGTAACTAATAATTTTTCACAAGAAGAAATCAATGCGCTTAAAAACGATATGGTTTTAAATACTGAAAAAAGTCAATTAGAAGACGCCAATATGATTGCGCAGTTACTTTCAGAGGACTCCGATAATAAAGAAGATTTATATTTATCAATTCTTTCGTATTACAGCAATAAAGAAAATAAAAAAGAACTTGACACGCTAATGTTGAAACTTGCAGGCCCAGACAGTTAAAGAGATTATTATAGATTTATGCTAGGTCCAGAAGAAGACGAAGATTTCACTACAGAATACGCTAGATTTGCATTGAATTCTAGGGGTATCCCCGAAGATTTTGATACTTGGATTTCCGATATGAATGGTTCAGCGTCAAAAAAATTTAAACCTAAAAACAAAAAACCAAAGAAAATGAGAGAAAATGGTCTCGATTAATCCTAGATTTCCCCAAGCCGAGAAAATTCGACTTTTAAATGTGTATAAAAAAGCACACGATAGAAGAATAAAATCAGAAGGCAAAATCGACAAAACTGAAACAGACTCACAGCAATTAAAAGAAAACAACTAAAATGAGTACAAATAAAAAAGATGATGATTTTGAATATCTTTTACTTGTTGAAAAACAATTAAAAATAAATCAACCGTTTTTTGAAGAAGCACAATTAGAACAAAAGGTATCTCCATGCTGGGAGGGCTACGTTCAGGTTGGTATGAAAAAAAAGAAAGGTAAATTGGTACCAAACTGTGTACCAATTCAGCAAAAGACGGCAAAACTAAAAAACCCAGATGGCGGCCTAACGGCTGCTGGTAGAAGGTTCTTTAAAAACCGTGACGGTTCAAATTTGAAACCAGGTGTAAAAGGTCCAGCCGATACCCCAATCAAAATGCGACGAAAAGGCTCTTTCTTAACAAGATTTTTTACTAATCCATCGGGTCCTATGAAGGACGAAAAAGGACGACCCACAAGGCTTGCGCTTTCGGCTTCGGCGTGGGGCGAGCCCGTTCCGCAGGATGCGACAGACGCTGCTGCTCTCGCGGCAAAAGGCAGAAGAATGCTTGAGCGCTACGAGAACACAAAGAAGAACAAATAATGGAAAGATTTTGGTATGGAGCAAAACTTCTTAAAGTCATTGACGGCGACACCATCGAACTGATGGTTGACCTAGGTTTTAATATTCACCATAAGATGCGTGTGCGCCTATATGGTTTAAATACGCCAGAATCACGCACAAAAGACCTTGCAGAAAAAGAACTTGGTTTGAAGGCTAAAAAATTTACAGAAGACTGGCTAACTAAACATCAATGGGTTTTTGTAAATACTATCCCAGACAAAAACGACAAATACGGACGTATTCTTGCCAGAATCTTCAGTTCAGACAAAGTAGACGACCCAACAACTGCTTGTCTTAATATCGACATGATACAGGCTGGGCATGCACGTGAGTACTTTGGTATTGGCGACAAAACATGGGCTGAGTTTAAAACTAAATAAAATTGTGGATAAAAAACAAGTTCTTTCTATTTTGTTGGAGTCCAAAAAAGACTTAATCCAAGAATCTTTTAACAACGGCATAAATGGCGTCGGACTAAAAGAAGCCAGATTGGATTGGCTTAATTTTAGAAAAGAAAATGGTTTTAGTTCTTACAGTGATTTATTGACCTACCCCGAGGCTCAACATAAATTAAAAAAATCAGCAATATATACAGTCGGCTTAACAATCCAGCATGCTGATGTTTCGGGTTTAGAAACCTGTGCCTGGCGTGGTCATTGCACAAGTGTTTGTGTTCTTGATAATGGCAATGGTCGATACGCGGCGGTTCAAAAAGCACGGAACGTTAAAACTCAATTCTTGGCAAAAAACCCTTCTTCTTTTATGACTATCTTGGCGTCCGAAATTCAAAAAATGTCAAAAATTCATGAAAAGGTACTTTTGAGACTAAATGTTAATAGTGACATCAGATGGCATTTAATTCTTGAAGAATTATCTAACGGCCACGAGCAATTGCGTAACGTATTTCTCTACGATTACACCAAAAATCCTGCGATTTTAAGCACTGGGGGCATGGTTGGATTTCGATACAGGCAGGTATATAGCGTTTCTGAAAACTCGGACATGGCTCGGGTCCTGTCTTTTGTGAAGCGTGGCGGCACAGCGGCCATAGTGACAAATCGACAAAAAAATAGCCCAACAATAGACAATTTTTTAGGAGTCAAAGTGCTCGATGGAGACAAACACGACGACCGCTACCATGAGTCTGGGGTATGGATAGACCTTGCCGCAAAAGGCAAAGCAAGGAAAATGAAAGACCTAGGTTTTGTCCAAAATATCTATTAATTGACACTACTTCCACCAACTTTTTTGAGTTCATGTTATGCTTTATCAAGGTTAGTTAAACAACACTCTTAAGGAGAAAATCATGTCAGCATCAACCCCAAGCACTCTTGCCCTTTCGGTAACGGGAGCATTAACGACATCCAGTGCAGCCGTAACACGTCTTCCATTTAACGCTCGTGTACGTGCAATCACAGTCGCAGTAGGAACTGCACCAACAGGCGCTGCCTTGACTGGAACTGTCTCAAAGAAGACTGGTGCTGAAGCAGCAGTTGTTATTGGAACTTGGTCAATCGCAATCTCAGGGACATCAGCGGTAGCAACAATCTCATCAACTGATGGAGAAGACGAAATTGCAGCAAGTGACCTTGTCTCTGTTGCTGTAACCCAAATTGGTTCGTCAGTTGCTGGTTCCAACTTGACAGCACTCGTCCAGTACGACCAGTCAGCAGACCAAGACGGCTCAAACGTTCACTCATTAGCAGTGAAGCGTGGCAATCACCCAGGTTCATCAATCTAATAATTAAATTAACTTAAACCTTAAAAAGACCAGTGGATAGTCTCCACTGGTCTTTTTAATTTATGGGATAATGTTTAGATGAAAAAAGACCTCGTAGTTAATGTCCTTCTTAGAATTCTTGCTACTTTTGCCGCATCTGGCCTTGGGGTTATCGGCGCAGGAACAATTGCTGGCGTGCCAATACTTAAAGCCGTCTTTATGGCTGGAATTGCAGGGGTTGCAGTAGTCGTTGAAGGTTTGTCTAGAGCGTTTCTGGAAGATGGGAAACTCTCGTCTTCGGAAATCAACGATGTATTTAACAAGGTAGATAAGAAAGCACCGAAGGCAAAGGCGAATGAAGCGGTTTAGTCTTGTCTTTCTTTTCATTCTTGCTTCTTGTGGTTATGACGGGGGATATAGATACAAATGCCAAGACCCTGACAATTGGGGTAAGACAGAATGCGAACCACCAGTATGCAAGGTGGATGGCGCATGCACGGATGTTTTACTTGGGTGGGACCCGACAGAAGGGACAATAACGCCATGATAACCAAATACTTAACAGGAATTGACGTATCCCAATATCAAGGCAACATTAACTGGAAGACAGTTAGAGACGCAAAAATAGATTTTGTACATATGCGCTCAAACGTGGGGACCAAGCAAGACACCCATATGAAGGATTACTGCTCAAAGGCTGGATTACCGTTCGGACTTTACGTCTACATTAAGCCAGAAGAAGATGTCGTTACACAAATGCGAATGATGTTGGATAATCACAAGCAAACTGGCGCAAATCTTATTCCACAAATAGACATTGAACATCATGGCGACAAAAAACCCAAAGAACTAAAAGAGATTGTTCGTACTTGTATTAAAATGGCTACCGACGAACTCGGTAAACCGCCATCAGTTTATACATACCCTTCCTTCTGGAACTCTCATGTAACGCTGAAAAAGGGTGTTGAGCAGTGTCCGTTATGGGTTGCTCGGTATGTCTATTACTCCGCTGAAGAATTTAAAGCCAACCCTGTACCAAAAGATGTTTCTTTGTGGGACGAGTATGCGTTTCAACCAAAAAAAAACCCAGCAGCAGTAACGGGATGGAAAACGTGGGACGTTTGGCAATTCGCCGCCAACCACAACCAGGCTGGCAAGAAGTTTGGCATGGAATCCGCCCATCTTGACCTGAACATAATGAGAGAAGAATCTATGGAAAGGTTTAAATTGTGAGACCACGCTTAACACCAGCAGAACTAGACGCTCGCCTTAAATTCGTAATCGGATGTATGCTCGGCTTCGTTCTTCTTATCACAACAGTTGGTGTGCTCTGGGCTCTTGTGTTCGTCACTCAGCCGATTGGTGCTCAAGCAGAGAACGACAAGATGTTCTTTGGCGTTCTTTCTTCTGTGGCGACCTTCATTACAGGCACCCTCGCAGGGCTTATGATTTCAACAGGCAGAAATACTGAGGATAAAAACGGTAATGGAATCCCAGATTACCTAGAGCAAGAAACTGACGGAGAATAATTATGCCAGCACCATCAAAAAAGAAAAGACGTGAAGAAACCAGAAGTATGGAAGAACTTGCTCTTCTATCTGCCATAAACTCCGACTACAACCTTATGCACCCCATGGTGAATGCTGAGTATGTACGTGTACGCAATCCTCTGACTGGTCTTGACCCGTCCTTTAAAACAAATGAAGATTCTTTTCGTCAATTAATCCAAGAACTTTGCGAAAAAGGTTTAACTAAAAAACTTGAACGCGAGTTTGACGAGTTTGCATTAAAACATAACCCTAAGTGGAGCGAAGTAAAAGATTTCGCAATGAATGCAAGCACTATCTGATGGCTGAAGAGACGTGGGGTTCCTTTCAGGGCAAAGTTCTTGGTTTCCGTTTTGAAACATCGGACGACCCCACATCTGTCAAGCCACCTTATTACCATCCAGCCGAAAAAGAATTCATATCAGCAATGCATGGGATTGTTCGTAAATATGGCAAATTAGAGGACTACGACGACAAGGGAATATGGGTTGGCTACGAATCACGAGCCAAGAACGAAAACTATTCAAAAGGTATTCGCTGTGAAAACTGCGCTCATTATGAGTCCGAAAAAGTATGCATGATAGTAAAAACAGCAATTGAACCAGGGGGCTATTGTCGTTTTGCCGCTATCCCTTCGGAAAAAGTGAACGCAAAAAGCAAATAGACAAAACATGAAAGTTTGGATTGACCAAGACTTATGTACTGGAGATGGCCTGTGCGCGGAGATAGCCCCAGATGTATTCATCATGCTGGAGGATGGATTGGCGTACGTCCAAGAGAATGGGAAGGTATATTCCAAACTGCGCGGGAACCCAGAAGGCGCAAGCGGTTTAGCCTCTTTCGACGAAAGCCGCCTTGGTGATGTAGTTGATGCAGCGGAAGATTGTCCAGGGGAATGTATTTTTATTGAACCCTAGAAGTACTAGGTTAGATTTTTTTGCACAACAGAATATCCAACGAGATGCGCCGTGTTTGATGCATATTCTATGTTCAAAGTTCGGTACCACCCACTTTTAGACCTCATTAACGCACCAGTCTTGCCAGTAGATTCACACGTAACTGCAGCAATAGTTTCATATTTCGTTACTACTTCGTTCATCGCCTTATACGTGTTGGGCAGGGATGGCTGAAAGTAATATCTCAACCCACCAAATTTTTGTTTTATTTGAGCAATCTGGTAATTAGGGTCAATTTGTGTTAATTCTCTATCGCAATCTATAACTAGTTGGTACCAACCCTCGTCAACATCTATTGATTTCCAGTATTCAGGAACTATCTTTTCTTTCAACATTTCCACAGCAGCCTGTAAATCATTCATTGGTTAAGTCCATGTTTTTCTCCATGAGGTCAGTATATACTCAGTTAACAAATTGCGCCCTCGGCAGGGCTCGAACCTGCAACCTACAGATTAGAAGTCTGTTGCTCTATCCATTGAGCCACAAGGGCAATCAACTCACACTACTTAATCGGGCAGGCTCCAGTTGAGCAATCATCTAGCGTTAGTTCGCCATCAAAAGATTTTTGAACTAGCGGAATTGACGCATCAATCTTCGAAGACATTTTTTTATATTCGTCCTCCGTTATTTCCTCATAGGGTGGGAGTATGAAATTATGGTCGGCATGAAGAAGAAAAGAAACTGATTTAATATTTTTTGTATAGTTTTTATCTAACCAATTTTTAATTGTTTCAAGTTCTTCTTTTCGATAATAAACAGTTACCGATACTGCATTATCAGCCCAAATTGTTTGCATCTTTTTTACCCATTCCAACTGGTCAATAGCGGACATATTTTTTGCTAGAACTGAGTTTTCTGGAGACATGCATGGAAAGTCAACCACAAACCGAGTGTGGTCTTCTCTGCCATCAAGACCAACGTCCCATTGAACCTTATGTCCTCGCTTTCGGCAAATATCTACAAGTGGGTCAGACGAACCAAAACGGACTCTCCGTACATAGTATTGAGCAAAAGCGGGATGGATACCTGGGGTAACACCTGGCAATAGAGATAGAGTACCCGACGGTTGAACAGTAGTTAACCGAACCGAAGTTGGTAGATTTTTTTCTGTTGAGTATTCTTTGTCAAATTGTTCAAGGTGAGAATAGCATTCAGACAACCAATCAATTTTTTCTTTCCCTACCTGAAGAATCCCAGTTACTGACTGACCCAACCGAGCATTTTCGCGAACGATTTTGGTCGTTTTTTCGTATGGGTAGGAAAGTTGAGTAATCTGTTTTTGTGTTTTGTAAAGCAAAATCGAGATTTCTTTTAACTGCTCAAAAGATTCAATATTTGGAAGAAACAGCGTTGCGAGATTACAAGACTCACCATCACCAAGACCAATTTCCGCACATGGGTTGAAGCCATCAATAGATGGGTCTGGCTTGAGTTCATTCAAGCGCCCGTACTTGCGGGCCAACTTACGATTAAGCAGGCCGTACGGCTCTCCTGTGCCGTCGTAGCCCCTCCACAGTTCTGCTTGTATCTCATCAAACGAATCAGCGTAAATGCTGTTGTTTGAGTTCGCGCGCCACGCGGGGATTGACCCAGATGACCAATTTTTAGCACGGAGAAAAAGAACGTCATCAGGGTCACCCATTGCGATTTGCGCAGAACGACGAGATGAACCCGAAACCACAATACGCCCAATAATGTTACAGATATCCAAGACGTCAATTGAGCGTAATTTTTTACCAACTCGGTTTTCCATCACGGCACAAATATCTTTTATGCCATCAATTAGCGCGCCAGGACCCGATGCCGTACCACCAAAAGTATTTAGTGGTGCTCCGTACTCCCTGATGAGGATTGTGGAATAAGAAAAAGATTTACCCGTGTAAAAGTATGATTTCAATACCGCATGAAGTAGTCGTTTCCAACCATGACGCGAATCTGGGACGATTAAGTCAGCATCGTTTGTTCTTTCTTGAGTGATTACAACACCAGGAATTACTTTTGGCAATTCGTGAATTTTTGAACGCTCAACCGAAAACCCGACTCCGCCACCAAGCATGAGGTATTCAAAAATCATCTCAAAGTCTTCAATTTTTTCAATATTCGTGAAATAACAATTATTCAGCGATGTCCCATTCAATTTTCTAACCAGGGGTGTACCCAACTGCCATAAAGAACGACCAGAAAAAGAACAACGTAAATTAAACATATGGTCAAAAAGTTTTTTTGCTTCTTCTTCTGTGTACGGAACACCAATTTCAATGGCGCCATTTATGACTCGTTGCAATGTTTCGGGCCACGTTTCGTTTAGCCCATTTTCTTTTTTACGACTGTAGGTACGCATGAAAACAATCTCACCAAGGCCGTTAAAACCCCAAGGGGCTAATTTTTGAGAATAGGAATCTACAAATGATTGTTCAAGCATGCTTCCCCGCATCTAATAAGTTATGTTTGTAGAGTTTACACTACAGGAATTTACTGAAAGAGTCTAAATTAATCCTAATTTTTTGGCTTCGTTCAAAGGAATCTGTTTTCCTTTGGCGTGCAGTAGTATTCTTGTGCTTGTGAATTGCGACAACTTTTTTTCTTCAAAAATGTCTTCTTCGACCAAAAAGGTTTGCTTATCATTTAAAGACTCAATTTCGTTAAAGCCAATAATATGTTTAGGTTTTATTGACTCACCAGAACAGTCGCCAGTTGGGTGTCCACATACTGGACAAGGCTGTCTGTCTGCTTTTGTGACTGGTATGTTCCCAAGAATAAAAGAATTTTGTTGATTGTAGAAAACCATAGATAATTATATACCTTTTAATTGACGTAAACTAAAACTCTTGGATGTAAAAACCATTACTCAAAATAGCCACACGAATTTGGTCATCCAAGAATTCCTGGGGGTCAACTGGCATGCTTCGCATTACGCTTTGCAGCATTTTGGGGTATGAGTAGTTTTTAATAATATCTAGAGCATTTTCTGAAAAAGCAGTCAAGTCACCCCATTTTATAGTTTTACGTAATCCGTAAGAATATGGCATTGAGAACATACATATGTCGGGGAACATAGGGTTTTGTGTTTCATCACAATGTATGACCGCTAAGCACTCTTTAACATTTGACTTTGGGTCAAGAAAGGCAAGGCTTAATTCTTTATCTTGAGGCTCTTTGGCCACATACCCCTCGGCGATAAAGGTAATACCTGTGACCCCCAGGTGTGTACGCAGAATTGAAAGCAAATCCGAGCAAAATTTAAATCTTTGGGCTTGTGTTTTAGCCATAAGTTCAGTAGTCATTTGAATGCATAGTAAAGGAACGTCGTATTTCCAGCAAAAAAAATTAAAAGGCAGTTCTCCACCTATTCCGTCTTCTTTAGTTATTGCTTCTTTCGCTATTTGAGTAGCGGTAAGAGTTAAGGCAATTTTTGAAAAACTATTATCATATATTTCCACAAACAGACACTAGCAATAGTTGCAATGGCGTCGTTGCAGCATAGGTTAGGGTATTTATATGACAACAAAAAAGACAACAAAAAAGACAAGCAAAAAAACAGCGCCAGCCAAAAAAGCCGCGCCAGCAAAAAAGGCAAAAGCAGCAAATCTGGAAATTCCAGCAGTTGTCGCTAGTGCTGTTGCGACTCAAATTGACAAGGTTGAAAAAGCCTTTGAGTCGTCAACTGTACGAAAAGGTTTTTTTGCTAAAATCAAATCCTGGTTCTAATTGTCAGTAAAAAAACAACGTCGCACGCCAGACGAAATCCGTAAGGCCGCCGCACGTATTTTGCGAATTAACCCTTCACATATATCAGAGGTAGACGCAAAGCGTTTTATTAATGCCAACAGTTTAAAATCCGAAGACTGTATTCTCGAATAAATTGACCGCAACCCTTACTGGGTATGTAGTTGTCTCCATAAATAAGGTTGTTAATTCTCTAAAATCCCTACATACTGAATTCCTAGTATAACTATTTACAAAAGGAACCCAGTATGTCATCAAGAGTCCATGGCTCTAAACAAATTAAAAGATTTATAAAAGAAATTGAAAAAATTGGTTTTACCGTAATTGTTCTTAAAAATAAATACAAAATGTACCCACCAAAACACTTAGGGGGTCGTGTTTATATTACACATGGAACACCAAAGTCAATAAAACCAATGTGTTCGGAGTTTAAAAAAATCTACGGCGTAGTCCTAGACCCTAAAATCTTTCTTTAGAATTTTTCTCGCTATTTCGTACAACAACGAAATGAGGGAATTCAGAGTAGTCAACACTATTGGGCTGTTTACCTGGAAACGGTTGCCATTCAATAAGTTTTGACCAAAGTTTGTCGCCTTGGGCGTATTTTTTACGCTCTTGCCAGGTTGTTAATTTACGTCTTTGACAATCTTTCCTAAACATTTCTTGTTGATACAGCATTGCTTGATGCTTACCTAAACTCACTTACTAGCCTCGCTATCCCGAATATTTGGAATAAGTTCTTCTACGATTGCTTTGGCGTATTTTTTTCTCAAACGCCATATCTTGCCATTCATTTCAATCATTGCTTCTGTTTTTCTTGCTTTAAGACAAATCTCGCCGTCGTAAATCCCATATTTTTGAAACAAAATATCATCAAGGTCTGAATTTTCAATCAAAATATCTGAAATCCAGTTGGCGCGTTTATCAATAGCCATCATTAGACCACAGAGACCCTCGTACCCAAAGTCATTGAAGACTTTGTTTGCGACAATGTCGCAGTAATTGTCGCGATATTTTCTTTCGGAGTTGTGGGCGGATGACAAGAACTCACTAATGAAAGCCATAAAGTCTTCTCGGCCTGGAGAACTCTCTTCGCTTGGAAATTCTTCATTTTCGTTTGACATATGTTTTGCCAATCTTGTTTATGGTTACCCAAGAACATTATCGCACTTCTCGGCGTCAAACGAGTGACAGAATGTAACTTTCGGTTTGTGCCTTAGTTTTTGTTACCCACGAATACATGTCCATAGATGCATAGGCCCTGTCGGTGCTGTCTGCTTTTCTGTAGTGGTCTAAATACTCACCAACAGCGTTAAACATTGACCAACCGTTATTTCCAAAACCACCAGCATTGTTTTTGTTTACATAAAGACCGTTAATTGTTGACCAAATTTCTTCTCGGTTTTCTTTTTGCCTATTTGTTTCATCTTTTTTCATTGGGAATAGGTGTTTGATGGTTTTTTCAATTTTTAGTGGACTCATATCAATTGATAAAAGTTTTTCAGCGGTATTCTTGAAATTTGTTGCCCAATCAACCGACATGCGGAGAATAGTACGCGCTTCTTCCATCGCCGAATCCGCGTTACGGGTATGTCGTGCAGTAAATACACTTTGAGCCACATTCAAGCCAACCATTACGGTGTTTTTACAAACGGCGCGTACTGATGTGTTAGCAAAAGTAATCGGAGTCTTCCCATCGTGTCCGTTTCTGACAAGTAAGTAACGCTGAATTTTGTCTCCCACCCCAAGTGGGTCGATAATTAAACCCCCAAGGTCTAGACAGGCAAAAAACTCTCGCCCCTCATCCAACACACCACAAGTATCAACGACTGCGTCACCATCTGATGCGCCAACAATATCAATAGCCCTAGAGAGCACTTCTGAATTCTGTTGGATTACAAAACGAGTACCAACGGTTGACAAACCATCAAAAGTACCGTTTGGATTAACTCTTATAGTGGCTCTAGAGTCATTAATAACCACTGTTGTGCCGTCTGGATTCAAGATGACCTTTCCGTCATCATCAATAGCGGCTACCCTTGCCAAAACAACGTCAAAATCAGCATCCGCAGCCTCAAGCATCGTGCTTGCTGTTTGTAAGCCAGTCATCGATTTGCCGAGGCGATGCCAAGGGACTTCCCTATCGGAAAAAGCCATTCGGGCTCTTCCGTCTTTACTTATTTCTATGTTATGTGCCATGGATTAATCATATCTAATAAATCTATCTAAAACAACTTAGCGGTACTTAATTTAAATGGACTATGATGACTGTATGTCGGACACCAAAAATATCATTCAAGAGCACATTGGTGCACTGCTTGAATACTCGGTCTCAAAAAATATCCAGGCAATCACAATAAATAAGGTCATCAGAATTCTTTTGGAGATAGACGACTCTGTTCAAGAAATGGTGATTGATGGTGACGAATTGATGAAATACTTTAATAAAAAATCCTAAAACCCTTTACCACATTGGCTGATAGGGGTATTTGACACGACGTTGCTCCAATCTGGTAGGATGGATACACTAAGATACTGAAATACATAGGCAGGAACTACTATCAATCCTGTTGTCCTATCCACCTACTTCAGGAGTCATAATTGAGAATTCTCACAGGATGGGTTACCTCCATATTCTTTTTAGCCCTTGGAATTTCTGTCCCAACAGAAGCATCCGCACCCACCGAAAAGGGTGGTGAATCAATCCAGGCACTACAACCGCTATCTCAGTTGGGTCGGCTTGACCGAGAGTCTGTACCGCCAGTTCTTTTCAATCATGGGAGCATTGACTGGCTACCTGAGTTGGCACTCAAGGCTGGCTGGCCAAAAGAAACTCACGAAAAACTTGGTCAGATAATTTTGAGAGAAAGCGGTGGGTGTCCTAACCGTAAGGGCGGGGACATAGTTAATAAGAACTGCTATATCACTGGCGTTTCTGAATGGAACCACAGGTCAGATACAGGACTCCTTCAAATCAATGGAGTCAATTACAACCCGAAACGTAACAAATGGGCGATTGCTTGTCGAGAAATGAATATTTGCACTCAAGAGCCACTTCTCGACCCATTAACCAATCTTAAAGTTGGCTACCTCATGTATCAGGATTCTGCGTGGGACCCATGGACGCCGTGTACGTGGGATAAAACAAAATGCCCCAAGAGTGGAAACCCCTAAAACATAATTTAATTTGATACATTAACTGGGTGAACCAAAATTACGACATCCCTGCAAGGGTTTTTGATTTCAAATCAGACCTAGCCTACGGTCAGGCTGGAGAAATGCTGATTGATGGCTTCCTACAATCTCTTTCTGGTGGCTCAGTTGAAGTAAAGAGCGACAGATATCGAAATGGTCGAATGGTTGTTGAAACCGACCAAAATCCAAGAGGTACGGTTGATGAAAACGGCAACCCAATATGGGTTAAAAGCGGCATAAATGTAACCACCGCTGAATGGTGGGTCTATATATTTTCCCCAGAGGGCGGTTTCATTGTGGTCTCGGTTTCACGGCTTAAACGGTTCCTACGACTACACCCTTACCGATATAACGAGAACACGAAAAAAAATTTTGGGGGCGAAGACAATCCCGCTAAAGGTTTTTTAATAATGCCTAACGAAGTTCTTGATTTATTAAAAAATCCTGACTATGATTCTAAAACACCGACAGAATAGGAATTTATGTCAAACAATAAAGACACCGAAAACAAAAACATTAGAGGACGTATCCTTTTGGATACGGCTGCAATCATTGATGGAGAAAGAAATCTAGATTACGGCGAGCCGTTTGACGACTTTACTACGACTGCAAAATTTTGGCAAACCTATATAGAGCGAATAATTTCTAGACGGGGGCAATTGATGATTGAAGCCCACGATGTTGCTGCGCTTATGATGCTTCTCAAAACAGCACGGCTAACTTGGACTGCAGACAAAAAAGACCACTGGATGGATGCCATTGGGTACGCGGCATGTGGCTGGGAGTGTGTGGAAAAAGAAATCACGGAGCACATGGATGAAGTTAAGGCTCATCAAGAAAAACAGACTGAAAATTCGATTACCGACATGTACAAACGCGCCAAACTTGATGCGAGAAAGATTGCACTCTGATGATTGACGTTCAACCCCTCATGTCAACAATGGACATGACAAAATTAATCAAAAACTTTAAACAAAATATCCCATCGAACATCCAGGCACGCGATTTGGTTAGATTTATACAACAATCTGAACCATGTTTATTTAATAACTCCGAAGCAAATTTAATGCCAGTTAAATATGAAAACATCAGCAAAGGGAAAATTGAATCATTGCTTAACGAATAATGATAGTTCGTTTATATGAAGGGCTAAGAGTCGGAGACGTCCCCAAAACTCCAAATCAAACAGCCTTTGATTCGCCGTACCTAGATTCGTCTAGCGCTCAACTTCTACAGGTTGCCGAAGAATATGGATATCCAGTCTCTTACATTCAGGAGCAAAAAGGCAGATTAATTCAAAACATCATCCCAATAAAGGGAACCGAAGGCGAGCAAATAAGCACGTCCTCAAAAGTAAATCTTGACCTTCACACCGAAACAGCATTTCATCCATACAGGCCTGATTATGTTTTGTTGTTTTGCCTAAGAGGCGACCCTACTGCTGTTACGACTTACGCGGAGGTCGATGACATAGTCAAACAATTGGATGCGGAAACTTTAGAAATACTCCAACAGCCAATATTTAAAACATCGCTCGATTTAAGTTTTCGAATGAACGGAGAAGCAGACAGCGAAACCCTGCTTCCTATTTTGACCAAACATCAGATAAATCTATTAGAAATCCAAACCCGTGTTAGTCCTATTTCCTACTGGACAATGATTTATGACAAAGCATTGATGGTGGGTACAAATAACGACGCCCGCAATTCACTTATTACGTTTCAAAAAGCAGTGGAGAAATCAATAAGGGGAGTAACACTAAAAACTGGGGACTTACTAGTAATTGCAAACAACCGAATAGTGCATGGTCGAAGACATTTCTACCCTAGATACGACGGAACCGATAGGTGGGTGAGAAGAGTAATGGTTAGAACGCAGTTACCACCACCAGACCAAATTTCTGGCTATGTCATCAAAACAAAATTTTAGGTTATTGAACAAACAAGCAAGTCATAAATAGTAAACTAAACAATTGCTTACATCCCTAAGGGTTGATTATGGTTATTCTCGCTTGCTTATGTTTCCTACTCGGCCCATTCATACTTGCTGCCCTGTTTGAAGAAGATGACAAATAAGTTTTAGATAAATCAAACAGAAAGAACTACACATGAGTGATATGTCAGTCAAGCAACTTCAACAAGCAATCAAAAACTGCGAAAAACAAATCATGGAGTTGGATAAGCAAATAGCCATTGTTGATGCACAAATCAAAGACTTACAAACGACTGTAAAAGAAACTTTGTATAAATCTATTTAAGGTTCAGCCAACCCAATTTATTGGCGCACGCTCCCCCACCGCGCTTTTGAGAGTGCGAAAAAGTTCTCCCGAGCCCCGTGCCTTATACACAAGTTATCCACAGACCAAACACCTGTTCGCCCAAGTTATACACAGGTTTATCCACAGAACGAACACCTGTTCGTGTGTGAATTAACTTGACATAACTATAAATAATCACAGTTATGTAAAGTTACGACCTGACGCTCGGTCGCAACAATCGCCTCAAAAATAACACCTTTGAGTGTACGAAAAGACTTGACAAACTCAAAAGCATTCGCTAGTATACGTATCACTAATAACAACCAACAAAGGAGAATACAGTGAACAGCCAAACAAAAGGTTTGCCTAGAAGTATCGTTCAGAACGGCAACTACATACAGATTTGGTGTAGTAGCCCTGATGGTGATGCCTCAGACACACAAATCCTAGAGATTAGGTGTTCAGATGACGCTCAAGCCTCCCAAGTGTTTGACGCATGGCAGAACATGGTTAGGCTGTACGCTGATAGCGTTGACAGTAAGTAAGTAATTCGTACGCATTGAGAGCGCACGACTACCTACTTAGAGAAGCAGGCAGACCCCCCCGTCTGCCTGCTTTCTTGTATCTAACGCTTTCACTATTGCTTACCCATTGGTCGCAGGTCGCACGGGTAGCCATACGGGTACATAGCCCTACACCCAACACATACAGACATACGTATCCATAGGGATACCCCTCACGTAATCACTCACACACACCTGATAGGTGAGGTGTACCACCTAACTCGTATGCCATAATCTTTATACACCTACGCTGATATGACCATACTGCGCTGACTGAATAGATTAGGTACGAATGACAACATTTGAATTTGATATCAAAGCAGGCAATCGTGCCACTCGTAGGCTAGGCGTAAGGTCAATAGGTAAGGCTAGAGGTGGTCTAGGTAATCTCGCCTTTGACCCTAACGCTATTGATGGTGATGAAGACGGCTTAGTACAAGACAGCACACCCTTTGAAAGACCAGCCACACCACGCCCCAACATACCTACTACCTCAAGAACAACACAACCTAGAAGCGCACCACCTGAGAGGCTACTGCGTAGAGCAGTAAACCCTGAACAGGTTCGCCCACGCCTCACACTACGCACCAACAACCCAGTCAAGCAAAGAATAAAAGGCAAGCGACCAAAGGGATACCCTGACCATCTAAGAAATAAGTCCATTAAAGACATCGCGTCTATATCCGTGCCTCGCAGTGATACTGAAATCGTTGCCGACTACGCCCTACATCGCACGGGTACACCAGAACAGTGGGACAATCGCACACAATACAATAGGGCGCACACCCTCGCAATCAAACAAGCCGAGGCGTCATTAGTAAACAGCGCATTAGGTGAGAGTGATATCCCACCTATTATCCCAGACTACTCAAACGAGGCTATAAGGACAGCCGAGACTTTGGTTCGTGAAACTCTCCAAGGCAACCCGTTGTTTGCTGAGATTGTTCAGCGTTTTGGTATGCCTAAAGTCGTGATGACCAAAGAAGAAACGTTGAATGACGCAGAAACAAACAACCCAATCGCAGCCGTTTACATTAACCACCAAAACACCATCTATGTAAACCCCGAAATCTATAACCGTTACCGTGGTGAACAAACTTCAGGGCTAGATGAATTCGGTATTTACGAAACAACCGATGGTCGTAAAATTCTTACACGTTTTTTAGTAGATGGCACAAACGAAGGTACCCTCGCACACGAATATGGTCATTATCTTAAAGAATTACTACGTTTACAGAGCCAATATGGCAACGAAACACGAAACAATTACCTGTATCCAAAAGACGACGAAGAAAATCACCCCTTAGACCAACAGGAGATAAGGGATTTATTCGGCTCTAGTTTGCTTGGCTCAATTGGGGCAGGCAAAAGACAAGAAGCCAATAAGAAAAACGCACTTTACGCAGACAGTATTTACGCTGAAACCAACGATGACGAACTATTCGCCGAAGCATTTTCGGCACTTATGCGAAAAGACAACGATGGACTAGTAAACAATTACACGGTTGATTATTTTGCGAAATTACTAGGGTTACCTACTCGCCCAAGCAAGGGGCACAATAATAAAAAAATACAATTACCCCAAAACGAACTTTTGGCTGACGGGCGACCTTTGTTGCCTATGCGACCTCGCTCAATACCTAACATTACGCCTCAAAGCGATAATC
>Ga0209355_1000619_pt1 | contig 20965 bp, 23 predicted proteins | sample LauGreSBDMM110SN_3_FD_187563 | JGI IMG/M metagenome (GOLD analysis project Ga0209355, IMG submission 187563) | Freshwater lake microbial communities from Lake Michigan, USA - Sp13.BD.MM110.SN (SPAdes) (version 2) | ecosystem: Environmental > Aquatic > Freshwater > Lake | place: Lake Michigan... | reverse complement strand
AGAACCGTCTTTATCAATTGGAGGATTTTTTAAAGTGACAAAAATGTCTTTCATAATAGTATTATTTACTATAAATAAATTACTATATGCTAGATTAAAATGCGTATCCACTATACCTATATATTCTAATCCACTATTTTTTAAATTATCTATTCCCTTTTCTTTAATACATTCATGTGAGTAATATCCAGTATAATGATGGTATGTATATACAGTTTTATCATTTATAATACTCAAATTTATATATTTTTCTATTATAATGGTATCTTGAATACAAAAATATATATCATAATTTTTATATATTTCTTGGGAATATTTCCAAGCACCATATTCGTAATTTTTATTTTTTATATAATGTATATCAACATACGGAAAATGAATTTTAATATTATTATAATTCGTAAAATCATCACTATCACTATCTACAACACAAATCTTATAATAATGTTCTTCATCTTTTATTTGTATTTTATATAAAGAATCTATACAATTATATAGTGTATTATTCGGTGATTTTGAAGATATAACAATTAATATATTCATATTATTATAAATATATTATATAATATATGGATCAAAATTTAAACCATTATTATTTACAATTACATATTTAATTTCTGCATTTTTATATTTTTTATATATAATACCTTGATACTTATTCGAAGTTATACTATTTAAATAGTTATAATCATTTATATAACCATCACCATTTACTATTACTATTATTTTTTCACATTTTTCAGACACATACACATAATTTTTAAAAAACGTGCTTCCATAATTTAAAATCAAAATTTTACAATTATATATTAAATTTATTAATTGAATCTCATTTTTTGGAAATACTCTATAAATATTATATTTATTACAAAATTCATCTACGATTTTATTATCAAATATTCCATTATTCGATATATTTGTATTAGATGTATTACTTTTTATAATACAAATATTATTTTCAATATTATATAAAGAATTATTTATTATACTATATTTTTCAATACATTCAGTTACCATATTTTCTAATCTTCCATTAAATACATGATGTTCATTTTCAATATAAGTAACTGAGTCAAACTTATATCTTATATTTTTGTCTAAAAATATTATTTCATTTTTTATTATACCTATAGAACAGAAATAATTTATTATTGATAAAATACCACTATCACATTCATTATACATTATTATATCTAATTCGTTATATTTTTCAATATTATTCAAATATGTAATAAACGTATACCAAAATCCACTATACCCATGAACCGAACCTTTACAAAAAGTAGTCATCAATGATATAACATTTTTATTATAATAAATGATATCATCATTATTTATATCAGTTCCGGCTGTCACCAAATTGTTCGCTCGTCCACGTAAAGATCTCATAATATTATTGTAATTACTTACAAAAAAATTATAATAACCTCCATTTGGATAATTATAGTTTATAAGATATAACCATTCGTCTGCATAATAATTGTATCGACCACTATTCTCATTTATAGATAATATTGAAATATAAAAAGCATGTTCAGAAATATATATTATCGTATTATCACATTTCAATAATTTATTACTAAAATCAAATAAATTAGTTATATTCATTATATATTGTATAATGAATAAATTTGTATAATTCAAACTAATATCTCCCACTGAATAATAATATTGAGTAAAAAACTCAATTATATAAAAACGGTGTCACAAATTGAATATTTTTATTATATAATAATAACTCATCTTGAATTTCATTATTGTGTTTACATGAAGAAATCAAAACAATTATTCTATCATATTTATCCACTTGACTCTTTTTAAATATTTTTAATGGTGTTCCACATAATCTTTTATCTATTTTAAAAATATCTCCATCTAAAAATCCTATAACATTTTTTACCGTTTCTTTATTTAAATTAAAATATACAAATTGCCCATAAAATCCTGATGGACATATAAAAAATGGTTTGTCTATATGTATATTATTAATATCTGATTTAAATTTGTCATAAACTACTTTATGTTGTAATAATAATTCTTTATTTTTATACTGGATAATCCTTTCCCTAGACAATAATTCATTTGATCCTTCTTCATCCAAAAGCACTACACTGCTTCGCTGAATATTTTTTTTAAAAAAATAAAAATTTGAATTGCATTTATAATTATACATATTTTCTATAGAAAATCCATATTCATTAAATAAATAAACAATATATTGGGTATTAATATAAAATGTATGTAGAATATTTAAATTGTTAATATCCCCATTTTTTAGTAAATCATCCATATCCGGAATAGAAATAAATACGTTTTTTATTTCTGTATTACTTATTTTTTCAATAAACTCTCTTGGATTATATAAATGTTCAAATACATGTGACATTATAATCGTATTTATACCAATATACTCATACGTTTCACAATCTCCACTTATATATTCTAAGTTTTCTATTTTTGGATAATTTTCAGAAGAATATTCTAATATTTTATATGTAACGTATAAATTATCTTCTAAATATTTATTTATAATCATTTTTGCCAAATCACCATAAGAACCTCCTATTTCAAATAGTAAAGGTTCATAATTTATATTATTTATAATAAAATCACAAAATAACTCGCGATGTTTTTTAATAATAGGTCCATTGAATATTTCTAATGGTTGTGAATATATTATATTTTGTAAAAATAAATTTTGTAATTGAACACAACCACATTCTACACACCCAATAAATTTTAATTGTTTTATCTCATTCGATTCAAATTCTTTTGTACTTACAATAGTTGTTGTGTTGGAAATATTTATAATAGGTATAAAATCATTTTTACAACAAACAACACATTGATTTCTTTCCATATATAAATATTTATATATTTACACTCTTTAACTTTTTATAACGTTCTTGTAAAAATTTATAAAATATATTCTCTACAAAATTCTCCTATAATTTTACTACGTTTTATATCAATATTATTATTTTTTAAAAATACATAAAATATCAACTCAAAATATGGACAATTTGTTGGATACAAATTATCTCTCAAAACATCATCTATAATACTAGGAATATTATTATAAAAATTCACCATAATATACATCAAATCCATAGAATGAATCCAAAATTGGTCATTTACCCATTTATATTTATAATCAATTGTTCCTTGACCAAAAACATATATTTCATTTGATATAGGATTGTCCATTTCTATTATAAGATTTTTACTAATATTTTTTATTTTTTCTATATTTTCATCATTATAGTACATAATCGTATTTCCTACTGGAGTTCTAGTTAAAAAATTTGTTAATATATTTGTTGTTGATGACCATATATACTGATCAAAACGTAATCTAATAATCGCATCATACTTTGTATTATTCGTTTTTACATATTTTATTAATAATTTATATCCCTGTTCCACCATATAATACTGCTCTAATATTAATCTATTTTCTATAATAGATTTATTTAATTGGATATTTTCAAAAATACTATCATAGTCACTACATATAAAAACATCCTTTGGTTTATAAATGTCTATCGCATTATTTATATCATCTTCATTTGTTTCTTCTGTGTCATTTAAATAAATACTCTGTAATTTATTTGATTTTTTTATTGATAAAAAAACATCTGTATCATATTTATCAATAATATTATTTTTTATAACCGTACTACATAATTTATATGTTCTTAATTGACCAGTTATAATCAAAGCTATTTTCATTATATATCTTTATATATATTTGTTTATATGTTTTATATTATAAATGTTCATCGATGTATAATGGAAATCAAATATCTATCACTTCATCCCCTAATTTCTTATACATTTTTTCTATTTTTTCAATATCAAAATTTTCAAAGAGTTTATTATAATAATATTCATAGTTTTCTAATACGGTTTGTGTAGTAGAAACTAAATCACCATATTCACATTCAATCATATATTCTTTTAATTCATAATCAATATCTAATGATTTCTCAGTTATTATAATCATTTTATTTAAAATACAACGGTTACATCTCATCTGTTCAAATATCTTGAAACGTTCATTAAAATGAACATTTAATAATATTTTATGTTTAAATAATCGTTCATCTCGTTCCAATCCATATCCTTCAATAATATTAATATTTGGTATATTATCTGTAATATTCATCCTATATGAATCTGTCCAATGTCCTATAACCGCTATATCATATATTTTTTCATAGTTATATATTTCATTTTTATTTACCATATATGGTAAATAATATAATGGTCTTGATATATAGGGCAATAAACATTGAATATTTGCCATACTATAATCAATTATCTTTATATTCACTCCTAAAAGGTAATCCACCCATTCCCTTTTTGACAATTGTTCTGTATTTAATAAATAGAAATCATAATCATTCATAATTTCTTGTGAAATATCTCGTAATCTTTGTACAAATATATATTTACTATTATAATCCATATGTTCTATTTCATGTATATTTTGAATTATTTTAATATTATTATAATTTGATTGTATAGAACCTATATAATCTATAAAAAAATGTAATAAATTATTATCACAAATAAAATATATCATATACATGCGCAATTCATATATTTATATACTTTTTAAATAAATGGATTTAAATATTTTTATTATATGAATAATATATGTCACCAACATCCACAGTTGTAACTTGTTATTATAAGATTCCATCAAAACATTCTCATGATAAATATGACCAATGGATTACTAATTTTTTATCAAATATACCATGTAATCTAGTTATATTTACTTCTCCTGATTTAGTTGAATATATTCAGGAAAAACGTCGGTTGTTTTTAGAAAAAACGATGATCGTCTCCATTGAATTTCATTCATTACCTTTATATATAAAATACGAGACCTTGTGGCAGAAACAATATGAAATGGACAATCAACACACCACTCTTAGAACAAAAGAATGTTATGTTTTATGGAATTCGAAACTCGATTTTATTAAACAGGTCATTGAACAAAATCCGTTTTCATCAGACAAATTCATTTGGGCAGATATCGGTTGTTTGAGAACAACCAACACATCTATTATTTCCAGTATATCTAGTGAATATCCCATTTATGACAAAATATCCGCCTCTAAAATCGATATCGTTTTATTAGAACCATTTTTTAACGAAACACAACGTGTTTTTATCGATGAAACTCATTTCTCAGGTTCTATGTTTGGAGGTCATAAAGATGCCATGTTACGATTCCATCATCTTTTTTATACGCGTTTTCATGAACATATTACGCGTGATATTTTTATCGGTTGTGATCAACAAACAATTTCTTCTGTATATATTGAAAATACCGACTTATTTAATTACATCACATCTCATCATATATCACATGACGATTGGCGCTGGTTTTTCCTATGGATATATTATTCTATGATGTCATAAAGGTATATTATATGAAATCTATGAATACATCATTCGGGATTTCATATATCGGGAATTTGTATTTGTCCTCTAGATGATTCCCTATCGCGTAATCCTCGAAATATTCTTTTTTAAACAACTCTTTTTTTACTAATAACGATTCAATCGCCTCATAAGACAATATATAAAATCGCCCGTTACAATACTTAGATTTTTTCACCAAAATATTTTGTGGTAATTCTGGATGAAATCGCCAATATTGCGAAATATGATCCTCTACTACATTCACTATTTTTCCTCCATAATGAATTTGTTGCGATGTTTGAGAACATACATCCTCCTTTAAGATATCTAGAAATATAGGAAATGTTAAATGCTGGTCGTCATCTGTCTTAAAGATATATTTATACTCATATATTTCATGAACCGCATCATATGCCGAGATTACCTTGTAAGGTAAAGAATTATAATCGTCCTTTGTTCTCACATAAAGGATATTCCCTTCGAATCTGTAAGGGGTTTCTAACTCTTCTTTTCCAATCACATGGAAATAGGATAGATTGATTTTTTTTAACCAAGTATTACGCTGTTGTTCGGCTTTCGACCTATATTTTTCACAATTCATAATTAATAATATAACATCTTCTTTTATTCGCATATAAATAAATATATAAATACATATTTATATATTTTATTATGGAAGGGGTTTATATTAATCTTAATTCAAGAGAAGATAGACGAGAACATTTTGAATTTAATGTAAAAAACCATACATTTTTCAAAAAAATAAATCACATGTCAGCAATAAAGAGTCTGGATGGTTCTATTGGTTGCGGTCTTTCTCATATTAAGGCGCTCCAATTATATGAAAATAGTGAAAATCCGTATATTGCTATTCTTGAAGATGACTTTATGATACTAGATAAACCCCAATTAACTGATTTTATAAAGGGATTTAACCGGATAAAACACCTCGATGAATGGAAAGTCATTGTTCTCACTCCACGTGGATCATCTATGTCTCATACCAATGAAATTACGGATTGTGGATTTAAACGTATTCGCGAGAACCAAACTACAACCGGTTATATTATAAAGAGGGAAATGATACCTATTCTAATAAAGAATATTAAAGAGGCCATTCATTTACAAATGAAGGGGGGAGATAAAAATATTTGCTCTATTGACCAATATTGGAAAAGACTTCAAGAAGAGTATCCTTTTTATTATTATTCGGGCATCTTCGCTGGACAATTGCCTGGATGGTCTGATATCGAAGGTCGCATTGTAGATTATAATGACCGGTTTTTAAAACAACATTTATTCTAGTATTAGAATAATAATTCATAGATTCTAGTGACCCCATTGGGTCACTTCTCCAAGTAAAGGGTTAAAAATCCACAAAAACATTATTATCAATTTCCATGATAGGAAATTTATAATCGGGATCCAAAAAATATCCTATAGCATAATCCTCCAAATATTCTTTGGATATAGACTCTTTATATAAGATTAATGAAGATACAGCCCTTTGAGACAATATATAAAATCGGCCATTACAATATTTATTAGGATACATCTTTATGGTTTTAGGTAATTCATTATGATACTCCCAATATCCTGAAAAACATTCTTCTGTTATATGACACATTCTCCCTCCATAATCCACACCTTTTTGACAAGAGAGTTGATGAGTTAATCTGGAGAAAAAAGAGGGGTCTCTTAACATTTGGTCGTCATCTGTCTTAAAGATATATTTATACTCATATGTTTTATGAATTGCTTCGTATGCTGAAATCACCTTTTTAGGTAAAGAACAATAATCATCGGGGGTTCTCACATAAAGAGTTTTTCCTTCGAATCTGTAGGGGGATTCTAAGTCTTCTTTTCCAATAACATGAAAATAAGGTATATTAATCATAGGCAACCAGGTGTTTTTTTGTACTTCGGCTTTATATCTATATTTTTCACAATTCATTATCAGTAAAATATAATCGAGAGATTCCATATATATCCATGTTTTACAGTTTTAGACCATTCAATTGTCAATATATATATTCTCAAATATGTATTGGAGAACAAAGAATATATTTAGTAATCATATATGAATATTATTGATGAACGACCTATTCACGGCCTTGTGTCGGGGGTTTATTATGGTCAAAATGCACGTGTAGATGAATTAAATAATCGTATTTCTGCACGTGTTCAATCAGATATTCCTTTAACCCCTAATTTTGATGTTCGACCTGTATCTACAAAATATGCACGATTCCCTGTAATTGACCGAATGACTCTTCCAAAAGTCGGGATTCGTATGCCATATGAATATTCAGTTACCAATAATTTCGCTTCTATCCAGAGCAGAGGTCCAGTTGACGGATATTTCTCACATGTTCAAGACGAATCTGTTTTGAGAAATCAAATATATGCTCTTCAAACAGCCGACCAAGCGGTATATGTTCCCCAATCCTCCAGTGATTTATACAAGATATCTATGGCCACCCCCTCTACAGAGGAACAGCAACCTTATCCCCGACTGTTTGAAACCTATAATATGAATGTTTTAGCACCTGTCAGGAATTCCGATCCAAAAATAGGTTCTCAAATGTTTTTAAATAATACTCGCACACAATTACGTGGAGGTTCTCTCAATGCTTAAGTCTTTACTTCTCCAATAAAGATATAACTCTTTACAAGATAAATAACACCATTCGTAGTGTGCCCCGTTAAATGTACACTACGAATTGTCTTATTGATCAAGGCACTACGTAGTAAGAGTTGAATTTGTTTCTTTTTATTTATTTATCCATATAAATAAATGAAATCACTATTATATGAACTTTTGTATATTTCGAGTTTTATATTAGCAACTATATGGATTACAAGACATATTTCAAAACGATTCTTAACACAACCAGAAGGATTCCAACAGAAAGACCGATTTGTATTGAAAACCGACAAATCTAGTTATGACGGATTTTACAGTGAAATATACGATGAAATATGGACACCAGACGAGAGAGTGAATTATGAAATGGAAATGATCATACAAACAATAGACCCCGATACTAGGTTCTCGAATATGTTGGATGTAGGTTGTGGAACTGGTACATTTTTGAAAGAATTAAAACAAAGGGGATTTAAAGCCCAAGGTATTGACCGTTCGAAAGCAATGTCACAAAGGTGTATTGATGAGGGGCTTCAGGTCACTATAGGTGATATTTTAGATCCAATGGTATATGACCGCTCAACGTTCTCGCATATTTTTTGTTTGGATTTCACTCTATATGAGTTAGAAGACAAACGCAAATTCTTTAAAAATGCTTATTATTGGTTACAGAACAATGGATATCTAGTGATACATTTAGCGGATAAGAATCAGTTTAATGCTATTGTTCCTGCTGCTCGACCTATCTATCTTGATTCGGTTGAACAATTGGGACCGAGTCGTATCACAAAGACAGAAATAGAGTTTGATGATTTCATATATGTTTCTGATTATGTTACACATAATAAAAAAGTGATACATAAAGAAAGTTTTACAGATAAAGCGACGCAACATATTAGACAAAATGAGAGAACCTTAGAGATGGATTCAACTGAAGAAATTATGAGGATGGCTTTAGCCGCTGGATTTAGTGCAAAAGGTGCATTTTCAATGGAAGAGGGCCCTAGTCGAGATGCTGCTCAAGATATTATTATTTTAGAAAGGTAGAGGAACCTACGGTTCCCCCTACTAGGTTCTTCTACTATAATATATGAGTATATTGTCATACATTATACGATTGAATGGAGTATATGATATATTATGTGCTTTTTCTATTTTGGGATGGGTTCCTATACCCTATTTGAATAGATTACATTTATCTATGATAAAAAACCGGTCGCCTATTTTTGATCGATTCGTCGCCTATTGGATATTTACCTATGGTGTTATACGGTTGTCAAATGATAATGTTTTGATTTCTATGTCATATTTGATAGAGGGATTGTTTTTTGCCAATGAATATGGATTAGGAACGGTATATGAGGGAAAAACATTATTCGTAATCATAAGTTCTCTATTATTGGCATATTTTTCTCTATACTATATATGAATTTCAAAAATAAAAAAACAAATAAAAAGGTGAAAAAAAGGAGAACATACAAGAAATATAAAGGTGGGGATTTTACACACGGAAAAAAATGTTCTAATGTGGATAAAGCCATTCAAGCCCTTACAACATATATAAAAAAGCCATTCGATTGGAGTATTCAACTATATGATTCTACAAAATGTCATTTATTTATTTGGGAGGATGAAATATATAACCCACATATTCATGTCCACACATTTTCAGATAGAGAACAAATATATCAATATACAATCAAAAAAAAAACTTATACAGTTAAACTAATGGGTAAAGATAAAATACACTATGAAAGTGTATTGATCCAAATGTATAAGAACCTTACCGGTAAAACAATAACAGACCAACTCTTTACGACACCTTTAAGAGTACAATCGACAGAAACACAATCGACAGAAGCAAAACCTATAAAACAAAAACCAAAACCGTCAGGGCTTATGGCTGATGTTCTTGAACCAGTACAAAAAAAATTAGAACCTATATTGGATCCTAAAAAGGTAGAAGGTTCTCTACTATAAAATATAAACTGATAATGATTATTCGTCAAAATGAAGAAGGTCTGCTATATGATTAGTTTTTGTCATTCTTTCGGTTAATAAATCAATCGTTTTGGATTTCGTATTTACTTCTCGTTCTAATTGCGCAATAAGAATTCGTTGTTGTTTTACAGTTTCTTCTAATTCAACATTCTTTATAAAGAAATTCGCACGATTTGTATTCAACTCTACCAACCATTTTTGATGTATTTTTGTCTTTATATGAGATTTGAATGTTTGGGAGCTTTCATATTTTTTGTCTTTGCGAGAACCACAAAGACAATATAATCCATTCCGAATCAATGGTACTTTATCTATATATTCTCCTTGGCTATTGATATTCGGTGTATAAATATCTGGTTCTACTACTAACTCCATAATTTATTATATAATTCATATATCATAAATGATTTCATTCAATTTTACATGTTTGAAATGTTTCATATAAATCATATAGATAAATATAGGAGTTTATCTACATGGATAGAAACACACTTTATGACAATTTGCCAATTTATATTTTATTGACTTTGGTTCTCGTTATTTTCTCTATTTTTCTATACATCAAACTAGTATTCCCTTTTTGGAATGTTCAACCGGTATATCATATATATGATTTCTGGCGATGCTTATATAGCCGTCCCTTTTATATATATCCAACATTCCATCCTAAAATCCGGTCGAGATATTGTAAACCGGATATTGTGGATATTATTCCCTTTATAGATATTACAGAAGATCAAAAAAAGGCGTTTGTAAATATGGTTCAATGTTATTCTATGGCGGATGAAAACGCAATGTGTATGTTTCATTTGGACAACTTGGATACTTATTTTGGAGGCCACTTATATAGTTCATATATATCGTTTTATAAAGATATTCATTATTCATTAAAAGACGAAAATGGAGAACAACAATTAGTAAAGAGTGAAAAACCGAGGGGGTGTATCACTAGTCGGTCAGGTGTGATTTTTGTTCGTGGTCATAAAGAGAATATTTATTGGCTGGATTTTATGACGGTTTGTAGAGATGGGGATTGGTTGAAAATCCAGCGTGAAATGTTTGATACACATATTTATAAAGTGGGGTTTATAGGTTGGAAGGGATTGGAAGAACAACCTATTCGAGGATGGTTATTCAAACGTGTCGGGGTTTTATTATCGGGGATTGTTCCATTGGTTCGGGTATTAGTGAGAACATATGATATACCGAATAACCCTGGGTTTTATGATGGGTATAAATACCCAGACCATGTTGTATTAACAGAAATAAATGAAAGAAATATCCAGAAAATGATGGATGGGATAGAAATGGCGAGAGATAAATTCGGGGTCTTCGCAATGACCGATTCGTCAAATCTAGCGGGGATGGTCAAAAAGGGTATTATGTTTGTATTTATATTGGAAAGAATGGGCGAAGTTCTCGCAATCTATTTTTTTAGAGATACGAGAACAATGATTGGAGAAGGTGCTATGCTAGAATTGGTAGGATCAGTATTATTACGTGGCTCTGTAAGACTATTTAGCGGCGGGTTTTTAGATGCATTGAATCGAATCAAAAAGAAAAATGGATTGTTTTCTAGATTGACGGTTGACAATATAACAGACTCAGGTATGTTAGATTGGAGTGAATGGATGGTATTAGAAGAGAAACCGGCAGCGTATTATACTTGGAATTTAGTTGTACCGGCTTCTTCTTCGGGAGTGTTTGTTTTGTTTTAACGTAGGGGGAACCGTAGGTTCCTCTACTAGGGAGGGGGTCGTAGGGGGAACCGTAGGTTCCTCTACCCTCTACTTATCGCACATATTTACCAGTTTTCAAGAATGTATCTAAAACAAAAATAATAAAAATCCCAGTAAAAGAATACAATACAAATTCTTCTGTGATATTCGCGGTTTTTTCCCCTTCCATGTTCTCGAGCATATGAATCATATAGTTGATTTTCTCCAACATCTTTCCATCACCACTTCCTATTCCCATAGAAGAATAATATGGTTTATTGGTCGGTGCTGGTTGTTGCTGTGCAGTTGTCATAAAGGGTATTGATGTTGCTGGCGCGCTATATATCTGGTGATAATTACCGAGTTCTGGTATTGTTCCTAACGGAGACTGTGTCTGATAGGGATTTACAGCCCTACTATCCAAAGGCATTTGAATCGGGGTGGACAAATTGGATTCTTGCGGTTTTTTCTGTTGGACATTAGGATTCGGTGGTGGTGTGAAATCAGCAAGGCCAGACCCATCATTATCTATAGATACAGAAGACATCTGGTTAATAATTTCGGTTACCTTATTGGTGCGGTCATCTGTAATATGTTGCGTTTCACTCAAATTATAAATCATATAATCTTGTGAATCATTCGATACAGGAGCATTTGCCGGTCGCGTTTTAATGGTTTTGCGATTCATAGCCGGTACCTTCTTTTTATTTGAATCATCGTTTATCCAAGGAAATGCAGTACTAGCCAAAGACATTTCAAGGGTTCTCTAAAAAATACACAGATAATATTCCTATATTTTTTCAATAATAAAATAAGAAAAGACGAACCGAAAAAAATGGGACTATCTCTATATAGAAATGAATGGCACCACATTTTTCCTTAATTTTATTCCAATGGTTCTTTTTTATTTAGTAGCCACCTATTCACCTGAAATGGCTAAATGGAGTCATACCATTTTAGGAAAAACTATTGCTGTTGCTATTATTTTACTCTATGGATTTACAGATACTATATCAGGCCTTTTAGCTTGTGCAATCGTAGTTTTCTATTATCAATCGGATTATGTAGAAGGGTTCTCACCTTTCCTAAAGGAAATGTATGTGAAAACGGATATGACAATAATAGAGATGAAAGAGAAGGAAAATGAAAACCCAGAGAGACATCATGACCATTTGTTATCACTTGCTGATGCATATCCATCTACCCCTTGAATAATAACCCTTTATGACAATAGAAAAATGTATGGATAATATAGAAAAGAACGATGGTAAAAACAATAAAAAAATCGAACATACCAGAAGTGAAGATAACAGGAATGTCATCATTGTATTTATATGTTCATAATAAAGTGAATGCGTTGAATGAGAGTAAAATATTCGCTGGATTAATGATTATTATTATCAATATAGCCTCTAAATTTGTGAATTTCAAGGTAAGTAAAACGATGGAATCCTATTTGAAATTTAACTTTAGTCGTAATATTTTGGTATTTGCAATAACATGGATGGGAACACGTGATATATTTATAGCAATAGGTTTCACATTATTCTTTGTATTGATAGCGGATTTTCTAACGAATGAAGAGAGTTCTTTTTGTTGTTTACCGAAATCATATACCAGACAACAAGTCGCAAAGTTGAATGAACCGAATCCAACACCTACGCCCGATGATGTCATAAAGGCGAAATTGGTGTTGGAAAAGGCGGGGTCTCAAGAAAAACCAGATTTAGCAGATGCTCAAATGAATCCAGCAGTGTATAAAGAGAGTTTTACAGTGAATATGACCGGAGTATGAGCCAAATACAGAGTGTATATTGTATATAATAATATACACCCAATTTATAAACTACTAATATACTATATGTCATCCATAGATATTCGAACCATAAAAATATTATTAGATACAAATATTCCAGGAAAAGAAGTGGTTCAATTCACAAAATCTACGTTATATGAACCAGAAATAGCTAATAAGAATGGGGCGAATGATAAAGCCGGACAGATGCCAAAAGCAGTATTAAATGAGTTACCCTATTTTACAATGGACATAGAATATCCTGAATCATATTTAGTATCATTACCATATACGAAACAAGTCGAATTTTTTTTTAATAAGCAGAAGATGACAGAAATCCTTCAATTAAAAACGACTATAAAACCGCAAACCCAACAAGATGGGTTGACTCCAAAAAGCGTTGAGAAAAAGATAGAGGAAGACAAACAGAAAGAGAGGATTCAAGAACAACGAAGTGAGAGTATTGAAATGGAACAATCAAAACAACGACAAATTCAACAAGAAAAACGTGAGACAGATGAAAAGGAAGACAAAAAAGCAAAAATAGATATGGATGAAGAAAAAGCTTTGAAAGATCTTTCAACAAAATTATCTTCAAATATTAATGTATTGCAATCTAAAACCATAGAAAAGATAGAGGGAAAACGAATAACGGTTAACAATGAGTTTGATGAGTATATAACAACGAAAAAGGTAGCAAATGAAGAAATCGTCAATACGGTTAAAACTATGGTGGGATTGGAACAAATAAAGGAGATATTCAAACCAAATGAAGAGTATTTAAAGGGGTCTAGTGGTGGATTTTTATTTATGTTTCAAGGAGAAAATAAAAATAATATAGATGAAAATAATCTCTATAAAAGCGAGTTTTGTGATAATAAAAAAAAAGAGAATACTATTCGCCTATTTAATATCAACCCATCAACACCAAAATGGGAGCCATATAAAGAGGGGCTTTTATCAGCGTTGAAATCGGTTCAATCAAATCCTCTGTTTGACATATCTGGTGTGGATGGTGTCATAAAGGTGATAAGTGAGATTGAGACTCAAACAATAGACTATGATAAATACAATAGTACAGAGGACCCAGACAAAGACAAATGGAAGGAAATAGATGAACAATTATGTGGTATCCTGTCTAAAATTAGAACGGCGTTTGATGGAATGAAAGACATTCAAACAGCATTAGAAAAATATCCAGAAGAAGCGAATAAAAAGATGGATGTCTTTGTAACTGAATATGAAAATAAAAAGGCGGAACTCGAAAAAAGTAATAAAGAGGATAAAGATAATATAGAACAATCGTTTTTTGAGAAAAAGAATGAACAAGAAATGTTTGGTGGAGGTCGTATAGTTCGTGGTGGTGGTATAGAAGGAATTGACACCCAATCACAACACGAAATATCTGAAAAGAATGTAATGATTATGATTCGTTTATTATTTCCTACAAAATACCCTATTCTTGGAAATGTGTTTTCATCTTTTCATTCAGTAATTACTGGAAAAAATGAGTTTCATTTAAAATGGACGGATTTTATTCCAGGATTTTTAAAACAAAATTTTTTCGAAGGAATGAATGAATATTCGTATATTAAAGTAGATGGGAAGGTCTATACTGTCATACAGGCAATTTGGTTAAATGATATTTATAATCATAAAGAATATAAAAAGTTGGTAGAACAATTTGAACAATTACAAAAATGGAAAATAAGAGAGGCAAGAAAAAGCGAGATAAATGTTGGAAAGAGAGGCGATCAAATTATTGAAACCTTTACTACAAATCCTGAATATGAAATAAATGATATAGATATTAAAAATATACAGGATACATTAAAGATAAATTTGACATCTAAAGGAGCAGAATATTCATTGGCAGAATATAAATTGTCGGTTGAATCTCTAATAGATATAATGAAGCGTTTAATGATAGCAAAAAATTCTAAGAAAAAGGATAATATAATAGAATTTTCTAAAAAATTTTCAGATTTGTTTTTACAATTACAAAAAGAAAGAATGTTTAATCCTTTAAATAAACAAAAATATGAAAAAATCGCAACAAAAATAAAAGAGGAGGTTGATAAATATGAAGCGGATAAACATATTCTCAAAGTATATCTTCAATCTCCTGGTATTAATATGGATTATGACCGTGATAAATATCGTAATATATTAGAGCAAAAATATGGGCTTTATATTCGATTTATAGAGAACATCCGTAAATATCGTGCACCTATATTAGAATCAAGTAATAATTTTTTACAGAATTCTATAGATGATTTTTTGAATAAAACGGAAAAATACAAAGGGGTTTTCAACTTTTTGATGAACCCTTTGAATATGAAGAAAAATCCATATGAAGAATTGATTACAAAAAATATCGTTTCTGATGTCACAGAGAAAGAAGATATCGAAAAAGAACAAAAAACATATTTGAATCGGTTTCATACAGGTGTTACAATCCGCCCTTCTGCTCAAGCCGAAGAACCTTATTATGAAATTTATATTCAATTAAATTTACTTGGAGGGGAATTAAATGACTCAAATAAATCGGCGATTGACTGTATATATCAAGGCGAATCTCTTGGAGATAAATTATCTAGAATTTTGAATGAAGCCATTTATCATCCTTGGAATATAAATAGTTCTCGCGTTTTCTTTGATATTACGCAAGGCGCCGCTAAAGACGCAATGAATAAATTAACAACAAATAATAAAAATACAGAACAATCACAACAATCAACACAATCACAACAAGGTGGTGGTAAAAAAAATACGCGTAAATATCGCGAGTTATTTTTAAGAAACACTCGAAAACACTATTCATAAAGCGATAGATTTATATATTTGAAAACAAATATATAAAAAAGCCCAAACTGGGAATTGAACCCAGGATCTTCAGTTTACAAGACTGATGCTATACCACTTAGCCATTTGGGCAAATGTCCTTATGGACTGTATTTATATGTACATTTGTTTATATTGTTTGTTTGTTATTTATTTTTTATTGAATATTGGTTTCCCTTTTTTATACTTACCAACTTCAATACTTATATCTCCATTTTCATCCGCGTCATAAATAACACTGTCAATTTCATTCATAGCGTAATATGTCTTACCATTTATTATTACCTCTATTACCTCTTCCTCTTCTTCTTCCTCTTCTTCTTCGACTTCTTCTTCGACTTCTTCGACTTCTTCGACTTCTTCTTCTTCGACTTCTTCGACTTCTTCGACTTCTTCGACTTCTTCTTCTTCTTCGACTTCTTCGACTTCTTCGACTTCTTCGACTTCTTCAAATTCTTCGACTTCTTCTTCAACTTCTTCAAATTCTTCGACTTCTATATTCATTGATGGTGGCGCCTTTCCAATTTGAAACACTTTACACTTTTGATTTTCAAAATGATATTTTTCTTCATCCTCTACCTTGATGATAACTTCACGGGTTGTTTTTATAATTTCTTCTGGTAAAGTAATTGTAATATTTTCTTTTTCATTATCATCAATAACAAACACTTCTCTACCTTTCAATAAAATTTTTAAAAGTTGTTCTTCTAGATACCTGTTTCTTTTACGAATAGTTTTATTTTCTTTTATCAATGAAACAACATATGGATGTTGTTTAATTTCTTTTTTACTTACTGTCAAAGAGGTATTGGAAAGTTGTTCCTTAATTTTAAAGATTTCTTCAGGAATCTTTGTCTGGAGTTTAGTTAGTTCATGGATGATATATGTGATACTCATTTTGAATTATACTACCTTATTTAAATGATTAGGTTTAAATCAATTTTCTATTTTCAAATATATCTATATAGTATATAATGAAATATAATAATAATAATAAAACATTAAAGTTTAGGGGCGGTGAAGAACCTTCAGGACAACCACCTATTACAATTGATCAAACAATTCAGGAACCCCAAGTTCCTCCTTCTCAACAATTACCTGGAATGGAACCCCAAGTTCCTCCTTCTCAACAATTACCTGGAATGGAACCCCAAGTTCCTCCTTCTCAACAATTACCTGGAATGGAACCCCAAGTTCCTCCTTCTCAACAACCAACTGAAATGGGTAATGAAATGAATGAAAATCCATCGATTCAACAAGACACACTGGTCCAACCAGAGACAATGGATCAACCAGAGACAATGGATCAACCAGAGACAATGGATCAACCAGAGACAATGGATCAACAAGACACAATGGATCAACCAGAGACAATGGATCAACAAAATACAATGGATCAACAAGATACACTGGATCAACAAGAGACAATGGATCAACAAGACACAATGGATCAACAAGACACAATGGATCAACCAGAGACAATAGATCAACCAGAGATAATTGAAGAAGATATGGAGGAAAAAAAGCCAATTATACCTGTTGAACCTTTATTTCCAATATCAGCCGAAGAAGATACCGAAGATATTGTAGAATTTAGAAAGAAAATGGAAGACCCATTAAATAAACGCGATTATTTTTATATAAATACGAATATTAGTACAGAATTGAATAAAGATAAGACCTATAAACGCGAAGGTGTTCTCCATTTTACAGATTCTATTAGTATAAAGTCCAATACAACCATTGGAAGTATAGTGGGTCAAACAACGCTAGAAAATGTAACATATGATAAAATACGAAATACCGCTTTGAAAAAGATAGATATTCTTTTAGGAGAAAATCGTAGATGTTATAATACGCGTATTGAATTTGAGCGTAATAGTGACACTGTTTTTATTCATATTAATGGAACTCTATATGTCAAAAAGAGTCTATAATTACAAAGGTTCTTGCCAAGGAATAGGCAGTGCATCTATCTTTACCCATTTTGTATCCATCATATCTTTATAATCATGGCTATGTTCAAAATACTCTCCAAACCAAACAGAAGGATAGACCACTATTTTATCAGGATTTTCATTCATATAAGCTCCCCACCAACTAAACGAACTATTTGACATTATAGTATGATTACAACAAGACATAATTAACAATTGTTCATAATCAGGGAGCGAATCATCTACCTTTACAAATTCTAGTAGGGGATATTTGGATTTCATACGGATAATCTGTCTACCAACATATTCATTGTCTTCTTGCTCACATAAATACAATACCTTCTGGGTATTCGTATTATTAATTATATGAGTCAATGCGCCCTCAAAATATTCATAATTCATAACTGGATGATAATACCGTTTTTGTTTATAATCTCCCATTCTAAAATGGATCGAAACAGTTGGTGTATCAAATAATCCTTTATGACATTTCCTGATTTCTTCTTTTTTGTCAGAAAGGTGTATTAGTTGATAGACCGTCTGTTGAAAGGGTTCGAAATATTTAGGGCTTTGAAAATAACCAAATAAAGAAATGTTTTGTTCTCCAAAATTAGGAAGGGGTTGGTATGAAAAACCCGGTTCAGGATATCGTTGAAACGTCTGTAGATCTACCGAATTCTCTGGGTTACGTGTAGTAAATATATTCAAATGGTCAAATAGAGTATCCCAATACGTCCCCCTATTATTAGATCCTGTATGATAAGGGAAAATGACTTGTACATTGTTTTGGATACCATATGCTAATGTTGCGAAAATCATAAAGAGTTGATTTCCTAATCCTCCTTGAATATCTATTGAAATCATTTTGAATTATATTCAAAATTATTATTTAAGTCGTTTTTATCAAGTATTTTACGCTATAATTAATAAATAATAAAATTGATATAAAATGTTTTTCATAAATCATATGTATAGTATTATGGAACAAGATGAACGAACAAAAGAATTTATTAGAAAAGCAAGAGAACTTCATGGAAATAAATACGATTATTCAAAAAGTGATTATAAAAAGGTAGGTCAAAAAGTTATAATCATTTGCAAAGAACATGGCGAGTTTCTGTCATTAACAAATAATCATTTGCGAAATCATGGTTGTAAATTGTGCGCAAATAATCATTTAAGTAAATCAAAAACGATTGGATTAGATGGTTTTATAGCAAGAGCAAAAACAAAACATAGAGATAATTATGATTATTCAAAATTTATATATAAGAATTGTAAATCAATTGGTATAATTATATGTCCTATACATGGTGATTTTTCACAATCAGCAGAAAGCCATTATTTGGGGAGCGGATGTAAAAGATGTAGTGCTACAAAACAAAATGAGAAGTTCAAAAAAACAATAGAAGAATTTATAAAAGATGCAAAAAAAAAACATGGAGATTTATATGATTATTCAAAAGTAGATTATTCATCAACACATCAAGCTGTTATTATTATATGTAGAATACATGGCGATTTTTCACAAAGAGCAAGTTCTCACATAAAAGGTGCTGGATGTTTTTATTGTGGTATAATACGATCTAGGGATAGTAAAAGATATACTACAGAAACATATATAGAATCCGCAAAAGAAAAACACGGAGATTTATATGATTATTCAAAAGTAGAATATTTATCAAATCGCTCAAAAATTATAATTATTTGTAAAACACACGGAGAATTTTTACAAACCGCAACCCAACATTTATCTGGTTCGGGTTGTCCAATATGTGTAAATAAAACTGAATGTAAATTATATGAAAAAATGAAATATTTATATCCATCGCTACTAACACAATTAAAACAAGATTGGTGTAAAAAAATAAGATATTTACCCTACGACTTTTGTATCCCAGAATATAAAATAATTATTGAATTAGATGGACGACAACATTTTATTCCAGTAAAAAAATGGGAAACAAATCCAGAAGAACAATTTGAAAATGATAAATACAAAGAAGAATGTGCAAACCAAAATGGATATTCTGTCATCCGACTATTACAAGAAGATGTATTTTATGATACTTACGACTGGGTAAAAGAATTATGTGATGCGATTGAAGAAGTAAAATCAAGTGAAGGAATAACAAATGTCTATCTATGTAAGAACGATGAATACGACCAATTTTAAATCGCCGTATTTTCAGATTGTGTTTTCTCCTTCTTTTTCAAATAATAATTTCTTCGCCATTCTTTCAATTTCTCTGGATTTTCTGCCTTCATCTTTTCCATATAATTTTTCGTTCGTTCTTTGACAACCTCCTTATTATTTTCATAATATTTTAGATGCCGATTATTATTCGTATATTTTTTTAAATGTTCTTCTAATTCCTTTATATAATTCTCCATTTTTTCCATTTTTTGTTTCATTTCACTTATTTCATCGGTTGAATTCATTATATATTTAAGATATATAATTAATAAATTTTAAGTTTTTTATGTTATTTTTTTAGTTGGCATTTATATTATAATATAGGATAATAAAGGCATCCAAAATATATCAAGACATCCCGAATTTTTCTTTCATAATACTATTTTT
>Ga0209355_1000616_pt1 | contig 21033 bp, 7 predicted proteins | sample LauGreSBDMM110SN_3_FD_187563 | JGI IMG/M metagenome (GOLD analysis project Ga0209355, IMG submission 187563) | Freshwater lake microbial communities from Lake Michigan, USA - Sp13.BD.MM110.SN (SPAdes) (version 2) | ecosystem: Environmental > Aquatic > Freshwater > Lake | place: Lake Michigan, USA... | reverse complement strand
CTCTATTAACAAGACCAATAGTTCCTTTATTGGGAAGGAGCGGATTTAAATTGGTGCTTATGTCAATAGACGCAACGCTTACATCATTTATATAAGCATTACCCCATGCTCTATTAACAAGACCAATAGTTCCTTTATTGGGAAGGAGCGGATTTAAATTGGTGCTTATGTCAATAGACGCAACGCTTACATCATTTATATAAGCATTACCCCATGCTCTATTAACAAGACCAATGGTTCCTTTATTGGGAAGGAGTGGATTTAAATTAGTGCTTATATCAATACTAGAAACGCTTATATCATTTATATACGCGTTTCCCCATGCTCTATTAACAAGACCAATGGTTCCTTTATTGGGAACTAGCGGATTTAAATTAGTACTTATATCAATACTAGAAACGCTTATATCATTTATATAAGCGTTTCCCCAACGTCTATTAACAAGACCAATAGTTCCTTTATTGGGAACTAGCGGATTTAAATTAGTACTTATATCAATACTAGAAACGCTTATATCATTTATATATGCATTGTTCCATGTAGCTCCAACTTCACCTATAGATGGTACTATAGATGAACCGCTAATGGTAGTTGGTATAATGTTAGAACTATATATAGTATTAATATAACCAGCTCCCCATCTAATGTTATTATTACCAATATATCCATTTCCATTATTAGTAGGTTTAATATTATTTGCAGTTATACTTGTAATATGGCCTTCGCCCCATGCTTTATCAGAAATTCCCAGACTTCCCGAGTAAGGAAGTAATGGATTTAAATTGAAGGTTACATCAATATTTGACACACTTATATCATTTATATACGCATTGCCCCAACGTGTATTAGAAAGACCGATGCTTCCGTTATTAGGAACTAATGGATTTAAAGTATTGATTACATCAATACTAGAAACACTTATATCTTTTATATGCGCATTACCCCAACGTCTATTAGGAATACCGATGGTTCCCGAGTTAGGAACTAGCGGATTTAAATTGCTACTTACACTAATATTAGTTGCGCTTATATCGCGTATATAAGCATTGCCCCAATAATTAGTAACACTTCCTAATTTTCGCTCAGGGTTAATGAGGGTAGGAAAAAAAGGAATTATATCCTCAGTAAGTTCTTGTAAATTAATAGTAGAAGTTCCGCCACCAGAACCACCACCAGTACTAACAGGAGGATAAGGCAGACCGTTTATTGAATTAATGATCAAGTTATATGCAAACATAGTATTCAATTTATTTGTTAAAGAACCCAAATTAGAGGTGCCATCAGATAAAGGTACCATATCATTAAAAATAGTAATGTTTGAAACATTTACGTTGCTAATATAAGCATTACCCCATGGTCTACTACTAAGACCTAATGTTCCTGAGTTAGGAACTAGTGGATTTAAATTAGTGCTTACATCAATAGACGCTACACTTATATCATTTATATAAGCGTTGCCCCATGCTTTATTGGGAAGACCGATGCTTCCTTTATTAGGAACTAGTGGATTTAAATTAGTGCTTACATCAATAGACGCTACACTTATATCATTTATATAAGCGTTGCCCCAACATCTATTAGAAAGACCGATGGTTCCTTTATTAGGAACTAATGGATTTAAATTAGTGCTTATATCAATTGAAGAAACACTTACATCTTTTATATATGCATTGCCCCATGGTCTACTAGAAAGACCAATGGTTCCCTGATTAGGAACTAGTGGATTTAAATTTGAGCTTACATCAATTGAACCAACACTTAAATCGCGTATATATGCGTTACCCCATTGTCTATTAGAAAGACCGATGCTTCCTGTTAAAGGTAGTAAAGGATTTAAATTAACACTTACATCTATTGAACTAACACTAAGGCTGTTTGAAGTAATAACTCCACTTATACTAATATTTCCACTTGAAGTAATATTTCCACTTAAAGTAATATTTTCACCTATACTAATATTTCCACTTATACTAATATTTCCACCTGAACTAATAGCTCCACTTGAACTAATAGCTCCGCTTGAACTAATAGCTCCGCTTGAACTAATAGCTCCGCTTAAAATAGTTCCACTTATACATGTATCTCCTAAAACATGCAAACTATAAACACTACTTGCATCTAAACCAATACCCATTTTATTATTTACTCTGACATGTTTGTTACGAGCTTGTAATATAATATTAGAACAACTATCAATAATCATATTTTCACTTGACAAATTTTGTAAATATGTTGCTGGTATGTTATATATTATAGGAATTTGCGTACCTGTTTTAACTTTATTTAATAATGGATAAACATCGGGTATATCAATAAATGAAGGTGTAGACATTTTAATATAGCAAAATATAATTTCACTCATATTAAAACACAATAGTTTTTAATATTATCTAAGCCTTAAATAATTAGAAGCATCAACGTAAATCTCTCCACTAATTAATTGATAAATAAGAGGAATAGCTCCAACGACAGGCAATCTACTTATATCACTTATAATAAGTCGTGGCGTTCTAATATATTGAGGTTTATTAGTAGCAAAATTGCTAATATCAATTGCGTATTCTGGAGCTAAAGTATTTATCCCTATTCTGTTACTAGATGTATCTATACATATACATTGTTCCATATCATTCGTACTTATGTCTGCTGTTACATATGAAAAAGATCCTACAAGCGCATTAATAGAATCGTCTGACATATTATCTAGAATAACTAAATAGCTTTTATATACATATTTTTCTTAATAATTAGTAAAATATAAAATACTTTAAAATGCTCTTTCAATAGTAGTAATTCTATTTTCTAAAATACTTATTTTATTAATTAACTCTTGTATTTGAATATTTTGTTTGTTTATGATATTAAACAAATCATAATTTGTTGTTGCATTATTTGTTATTTCGGCAAAATTTAATACATTTTTAATAGTTTCAACATTATTATCTAATTCTTTCAAAGCTGCTAAACAATATATAAAAATAGAATTATAATTTAAGCTATATGGAGTTTGTTCATTGCCGTTAATTACACTAAATTTAAGTTCTTCAATTTGTTGAACATCTTGAGCTATTAAACCTGCTTCTATTATATATGGCTCATTTAGTTCTCCTCTATAATGTAGTTCTTTAAAATTGCTTGTTTTCTGGTATATTTGAGGTTTTAATTGTCTAATTGCCAATAAAGCATTAACAATGTTTTGTTCATTATGTTTCAATCTATCGTCAGAACGAAGAGTAATATAACCTGTTCCTACACTATAACCTACTATTGTTGTCCCTGTTCCTGTTGTCCCTGTTCCTCTAACATTTAGAGAACCATCTATCCATATATTTCCACTTGTATTTATTGAAATATCACCACCACTTATAGAAGGATAAATAACACTTACATATAAGTTTGGTGAATTTAAAGACCCATCAATTCTTATATTTCCATTAATACTTATATCGCTATTTAGAATTGGTCTAATAGATTTTACATATAAATTAGTACTACAACTTATATCATTAGAAGTTAAATTAGTAAAATTACCACTAATACATCTTATAAATGACGTGCTTATATCTTGACATCTTACTAAACTAGAATCACTAGTTGTACACCTACTAGTAGTAGTAGTAATTCCACTGTTATCAATAGTGGTAGTAGCAGTTCTAAAAATAGAACTATTTATTGTGCCGCTAACATCTATTTCATAAGAAGGAGAAGTTATATTTACTCCAATTCTACTATTTTTTGTATCAATGCAAACAACTTTGTCTGTTGGACTAATAATATTATCAACTAAAGCACTAACACTTGTTACTATTTTATTTTGTGCCGCCATGCTATATAATTATATTTAAGATAATTATATAGCATATTAAACATTATTAAAAACTATTAAATATAAAACTATTAAAAACCAAATTTTTGTTCTAATGTTTTGTTTGTTTTATTTGAATAAATTGGGTGTTGAATAGGTTTATGCATTGAACTTGCATCTTCTTTATATTTTAAATATGAAACGGCTTCATTATAAACACTTGGTATACAATAATTCAAAACATGACTATTTAATTCTTCTATTTGTTTTTCTATATTTGTGTCTAAATTTTTTGAATATTGTAAATACATAGATCTCATAACTAATACCACCTGATCTTCTGCTTGTTTATCTATTAATATACGCTGATTAGATTTATCATACACTCCTTTACGAATGCTATTTTGTATTAACTCTATATTTTTTTTGGAAAAATAGCTATCTGATAACTTTGATCTCTCAAAATTACCAGCTAATACATTTTGATAATTCGTGTTAGTATTTATAGGAATTCTATCCATCATAGAAAATTGAGTAGCTATATTAGGTCCCATTATATTTACTTTTCCATTGTATTGGTTCATAATAGCTATTTTAAATAATAAAATATTTTATTTCTAATAATTTTTTCTATTATATTATTATTTACGTTAAATTCATTTATTTTAATATTATTTTAATATTATTTTAATATTATTTTAATATTAAAATAATTAAAATGAAATTATAATATTATTTATTTAATTAAAATGAAATTATAATATTATTTATTTAATTAAAATTATTAAATTAATATAATAATAATATAATAATGTTAACAACATTCAATAAAACTGTACTATTTATTTCTACAATATTATTGATAATAGGATTAGTAATTGTTGCAAATGTTATAATAACAAATAAGTCTAATGAAGAATATCCTCCGGTTGTAAGTGATTGTCCAGATTATTGGGATGTTGATTATGATAGTCAAGGAAAAAAACACTGCAAAAATAATACGTATATAAATGATGGACATTCAAGAGCAAGTTGCCGCTCATATCCACATGCACTATTTACTGCAAACGGTTCTTCTCCGGATGATATAATTTGTGAAAAGTCTAAATGGTCAAAAGATTGCAATATACACTGGGATGGAATTACAAATAATCCCAAAGCATGTGTTAATACAACTATTAATACAAGTTTATTATAATACACTATTATAACTATTGTAACTATTGTAACTATTGTAACTATTATAACTATTGTAACTATTGTAACTATTGTAACTATTATAACTATTATAACTATTATAACTATATAAAATTTTATATTTATAATATATATAAATATAAAATATATATGACAAATTATGCTACTAACTATTTTGACATTAGAGAAGGTGACGGTATAACTGATATAAGTCAACTATATGTTCCAGCCCTTAGAGAAAATGTTCCTTGGGGTATTAATTCAACATATATTTATAAAGAAACTACTTTAGCGCCTCAATTCAATAGCGGTGTTAATAAACATTTAGTTATTGAAAATAAAAATTTGACTGGTAATATTATTTTAAAAACACAGACATCTGGAAGAACTATTATACAAGATAAATTAGATGTTAAAGAACTAAGGTTTAATAATGTGTTGACTAATACTGCTACATCTGATTTTTCTCCATTTATGTATAATATTGGAAGTACTATTTATATAAATGGAGGATTAACAGTCAGTGGTGGAAATTTTAATTTGTTTAAAGGAGTCGCTGGAGAAAGTAGTGAATTCAATGACCCGATAATAAATAATCCTAGAATAAATAGTGGGTTTTTTATTAGCGGTGAAATAATTAATGCGCAAATTGTAAATTCAACAATAAGTGGTGGTTCTATTAATGGTAGTGTTATTATTAATAATTCTATAACAACAAATAAAATTCTTGATTCTAATATTACAGCAAATAAAATTGCCAATTATAATGTTACTACTATTAAAATTGCTGATGATAATGTTACTACTATTAAAATTGCAGACCAAGCAATAACAAATAGTAAAATAGCCGAGGGTACTATTGGTTATTCTAAATATGGTTTTAAAAGTATTACTAATATTAAAATTGCTGACGGCACTATTGAATATGATAAAATTGCTCCTGCTACTATTAGAGGAGAAAATATTGCTAATGCTACTATTAAAGGAGAAAATATTGCTCTTGCTACTATTTCAGGAGAAAATATTGCTCCTGCTTCTATTACAGCAGTAAATATTGATATTACTACTATTAGTATAACAGGAGCAAATATTGTTAATAATTCAATTAATTCAGCGCATATAATTGATGGTTCTATTTTAGGAACAGATATTTGTAATCTTACTATTACAGAAAGCAAACTTGCACCTAATTCAGTTAGTAATGCTAAAATAGTAGACAATACAATAACTAATGCTAAAATTTTTCCTGCTACTATTACAGGAACAAGCATTGCTATTAGTTCAATTAATTCAGCACATATAATTGATGGTTCTATTTTAGGAACAGATATTTGTAATCTTACTATTACAGAAAGTAAACTTGCTTCTAATTCAGTTAGTACTGATAAAATAGTAGACAATGCAATAACGAATGCTAAAATACAAGATAATACTATATCCGGGTATAAGATTACCGAGAATACAATTAATAATTCTAAACTACAAGACAATACAATTAATAATTCAAAAATACAAGAAAATACAATTAATAATTCTAAACTACAAGACAATACAATTAATAATTCTAAAATACAAGACAATACAATTAACAATTCTAAAATACAAGACAATACAATTAATAATTCTAAAATACAAGACAATACAATTAATTATAATAAAATATTAGACAATGCAATAATTGAAAGTAAAATTGCCAATTATAATGTTACTACTAATAAAATAGCAGATGCTAATGTGACATATGCTAAATTAAATAGTAATATAACAACTGTTATAGACGCAAAAGCACCTATTGCAAATCCAACATTTACAGGAAATGTTACAACAAACAATATTATAATAAATGGACAAAATTCACTAGAATTTGGTGGTGGTACTGGTAATAAATCAAACCAAGCAGGTCATATTGGTTATGTTATAAATTATAATGGAATATACGGTTTAGATATACATGGCGCTTCAATCTATTCAGATTGTAAAAAATTAGTTAAAATACATAATCATTTATATATTGAAGGACCGGGTTGGCAACATGTAGGTAGTGGTCAGGTTGTTTGTTCTGTTCAAGGAACTAATGGCGAATATATTACAAATATGAAACCGCTTGGTAACACATATATAGAAATGGCTAGATATCACTTTAATTATGGTAATAATGAGATATCAGTGATAGGAGCAATTGGCTTTAACTATTTTAATAGTGATATAAGACAAAAAACTAATATTGCAGAACCACTAATAAACAATGCTTGTGAATATATTAAAAAGATAGAATTTAAAAGCTTTAACTGGAAAGAAAATGTTGATACAAATAAAACAAAATGTGAATTAGGTGTTATAGCACAACAATTGGAAAGTGTTTACCCAAAATTTATAAATATAAATTACGACGAACAAGAGCCTAAAGATGAGACAAAACAGAAATCTATAAATACAAATGTATTTTCTACTTTTATGATGAAAGGTATTCAAGAATTAATTTTAGAAAATATACAATTGAAAAAGGACAATGAATTAATGAAAAAGGATATTGAGTTAATAAAACAACATTTGGGACTTTAATCAAAAATAATTGTATCACATTTTATTTTATTTAATAAAATTACATTTTATTTTACTAGTTTTTATATTAATTAAATATAGAAACTAGTTGGTTGTTATGTCAATAACAAATAAATTAGTAGCAAATATAAAACAAACACAAGTTGATATAAATAAGTTTACAGATACAAATAATGTTATATGTATTGATACATCTAATAATCGTATTGGTATAAATACTAAAACTCCACGCTATTCTATTGATATATGTGGCACTAATAATAAAATTTTTGTAAGTAATTTAGAAGTAGCACAAAATGCTAGTATTTTTTCTATAAGCGGCACTACTATAAATTGTGTTGATGGCAGTTTTACACGCAATTTAGACACAAGCTTTATTAATTTTAAAACTATTAGTGGGTCATTAATAAGAGCAACAACTATTTTAGGAATTTGCGGCGCAATAGTAGATTTAAGTGGTCATAATATTAAACTTAGTAATGAGCTGATAGCACTTTCTATTAGCGCTGATACTATTAAGGCAAACAGTGTAACTACTAATATTTATGATGTTGAAACAGGTTCTTTCAATGTTATTAATGTTACAAGAACTAATACAACTACTACTATTACAGGAGGAACTATAGTAGCAGTTAGTATAGTTGCAAATACTATAGATTGTAGTACTTTAACTGCAAACTTTATGCAAAGTGATAGAATAAACTGTGTGCAAACACTTTCAGCTGGAACTGTAAGCACAAATAATTTAACGTCCGCTTCAGGAGAAAAATTTTTTACACTTTCCGGTGGGCTATTCTATTTAGCTACTGAATTGGGTGATCAGAATATATTTAATATACAAACTTTAATAAGTGGTGAAATAGCTCGTCAATCAAATAATGAAGTTCGGACAGCCCTTATTGTGGCTGACAAAGGGATCATTGACGATTGTTGTATAAATACTTTAACAGTCACAACATCTATTAATATTAATGGTCATTTAATACTACCACAACAAACTTCAGGAACTTCATATAATGGTTATTATGGAAGTTTAGCAATTAAGCAATTTGGTTTAATAAATAGTTTAACCTTATATAATAGTAATTCAAAATGGTCTAATATTTTTAGTGCAACGCATTATGCCACACTTGACTTACGTGGTACTTCTAATAACAATATAGCAACTTACATAATAGATTCGGCCGACAGTTCTATTTTACCTAATTATAGATATATTCCAATAAAATTTAAAACTATAAATAATAATGCAGCAAAAACACAGTTATTTTCCATTAACAGTTCAAACAAATACATAGAAATAAGTAACACTGATTTGAGTTCGGGAATTTACGAAATAAATGCTAGTGTTACGTTAAGTTATAATAATACTATAAGCGGTGACGTTGAGCCAAATGATTTTACATTTGGATTATATGATAATATAATTTTAGATTTTACTGATGCTAATATTAGTAGTACTATTGAGATTTCTTATAACTATGTAAAAAATAAAAATCTTATATTGGCATTTGACAATAGTTATAATTATTCTAGTGTATCATTACATTATATTGGCCCTTTATATTATACTCCTAATTATAGTGTTAATAATACAAATACAAGAGGACTTTGTTATTTGGTAAGCTCGCAAAAAGATATATCCAATTTTAATGTAGAATATTTTAGTTCAACTATTAAACTCCTAAATTATGACACATAGCATAATTTTTTTTATAATTTTTTTATAATCTGTAAACAAATAAACAAATAAACAAATAAACAAATAAACAAATAAAGTAAATTACTTAGTTTTCTTGGATTGTTTTGATTGTTTTGATTGTGTTTCAACTTTATCAGTTTTATTAGGCAATTTTAAAAAGTCATTATACGCAATTTTCAATTCTTCAAGTTCTGTTAGCCACATTTCTTCTAAAGTTTGTGCCTTAATAGTTTCTAACTCAGTTTTCTTTTGTTCGTGTTCTTTCATTAATTTTTCAACATTTTCCTTGCTTACTGAATCCATTGGCATTTTAATCAAATAATTAAAGTCGCCATTTTCCCCTAAATCAAATTTGAAATTAGTTAAGATTGTAGCAATCTCTTCTTTTGACTTTTTCCGTAAGTCAATAGTATCATCTAAATTATATTGAATAAAACGCGCTTTTGAGGTTAATGTTTTAAGTTCTTTGTCGAGCTTTACAATAATATATGCTTTGCGTTGTGCATAATAGTCATATCTAATAGCATAATAAGCATCAATAATTTCATAAACAGTTTGATATTTGCGCAATTGCTCTTTTTCATTAAATAAATGCATATTTGTAGTAGATTGAATGCAATAAAGTTTCAAATATTTTTCAATACCTTCGATATTATAGTCGTGCTTTTCTAGCAACAATTTACTCATTAATCCTGGATAAAATGTAATTTCAAATTCAACATTCAAATCAGTTGACATGTCCTTAAAATCTTTAATTACTTCTTCTTTGTTTCCTGTTTTAACACTTCCTGTTCCAGTGTTATTATTGAGTCGATTTTCTAAAAATTCCTTATAGTCTTGTGTCCATGTTCCAATAGGAAGCTCAGTAACGCGAATTTTATCATTACCGAGTATTTCATAGCATCCTTTAATAACATATTTATTAGCTTGGTCGTCACATGGATAAATAGTTCCTTTAAATCCCTGATAATATGGGTCAATTAATAATGTCTTCATATTTGTATTCTTAAGTTTGCCCACTAAATAATCAATAATTTGAATAGGATTATAACACATAATATCTGTGCTAAATCCTGTTCCGATTCCTTTTGCACCATTTACAAGGACTATTGGAATGATTGGAACATAATAAATTGGTTCAACACACACTCCATCATCTTCATTATATTTAAGGACATAATCATCTAATTCGGGAAATAGTTTCCGAGTAATTGGATTCAAATATGTATAAATATACCTTTCGGATGCTGCGTCCCTACCTGCACCCATTAAACGTGTTCCAAACTGACCACATGGCATGAATAAATTAATGTTGTTTGAACCAACATAATTTTGTGCTAATCCAATAATAGCACCATTTAAGCTGGCTTCACCATGATGATAACAAGAATGTTCTGAAACGTAACCACTAAATTGTGCTACTTTCATTTCCGAAGTTAAATTTTTCTTAAAACCAGCAAACAAGATTTTCCGCAAACTGATTTTTAGTCCATCACATATATTAGGAATCGAACGATCATTATCGTATTTTGAAAAATGTATCATGTCATTATTAATAAATTCTTCATATGTCACTTCTGGGTTAGAAGTATTTAAATACACATGTCGGTCATAATGTGACAGCCAATTTTTGCGATCATCTGCACGTTTTTTATTAAATACCATATCAATTGTTTGTCTTGAAGTTTCAGTACTCTTAAAATTCACAATTTTCTTCTTTAAAAAGTAGTCTTTAAACTCTTTACTTGTACTTGTTCCCAAACCTTTGTAATATTTAATATACCACTTACTACTATCTTGCAGACCACTCTCTCTCCAATTCATATATTCACCATTATTATAAAATTCAAGTGTTTCTTTGCCTTTTGTTGCCTTTAAAATAGGAGTATTCATGTAGCCAATAAAATTGGGTATTTGAATTAGTGACTTCCATTCACTATCAATCATATTAATACCAAGACCTTTAATATGACTTCCATCTAAATCTTGATCTGTCATAAATAATAATTTTCCATAGCGTAATTTAGTCTTAACATCATCAATAGAATAGTCTTTACCGTGTTCTAAACCAAGAATTTGTTTAATTTCTGTAATTTCTTTATTTTCCGAAATTTTGCTAATGTTTTCACCGCGAATATTAAACATTTTACCTTTCATTGGATAAACGCCGATAATATTGCGGTCTTCGCGAGATAGTCCAGAAATAATACCTGATTTTGCTGAATCTCCTTCACATAAGATTAATATGCATTCATTAGATTTATTTGTTCCTGCATAATTTGCATCTACAAGTTTAGGAATATTACGAATAGTTTTACACTTTGTTCCATCTGTTTTTTTGGCCGCTTTATTTTCTTTTACTTCTGTTAAACTGCAAGCTACTGACATAACACCCATTTTTGCCAGTTTTTCAATAAACTTTGAGCTAACTTCGCAAGACGAACCAAAATTTGAAATGGCAGTGTTTAAATAGTCTTTTGTTTGGCTATCAAACGCCGGATTTTCAATGGTGCAATTTACAAATATCATAAGTTGTTCTTTAATCGACGCGGGTTTAACTTCAACATGCTTTTTCTCTTTGATATAAAGAGTTAGTTTTTTTACTAATTGTCCAACAATATATTCTACGTGCTTTCCACCCTTAGAGGTATGAATACCATTTACAAAACTGACTTGTGTAAATTCCTCATTTGGAGCTAGGCAAACAGTATATTCCCATCGTTCATTTGCTTTTTCGTACAAACGTAGATGTTCGCTTTTGCAACCAATATAAAGATTGGCATAACTTTCAAAATCTTTGACATCTGGATCCAGTTTAAGTGTGTTATACTTGACTTTAACAGATTTATCCGTAACAGCAGCAATATCGAAAATTCGCCGAATTAATAATGCTTTAAAATCACTGTCAAAATTGCCTTCTGTTAAACCAAGTCGTTTAAAATCTGGCTTAAAACTAACAGTTGTATAAGGTTTGCCTTTACATTTAGTAATTGTTGGTTTTTCAATAATATCTAAATTATTTTTGAATTCTTGAACATATTTTTGACCCGTTTTAGCATCTAGTGTTTCAATTTTGCCCCACGTCGACCATATTAAAACTAACTTGAATCCAAATCCGTTTTTTCCTCCAACTACTTTTTTCTCGGTTTTATCATAATTAGTAGAAGTTCTCATATGTGCAAAAATTAGTTCTGGAATCCATACACCATATTCAGAATGAATGGAAACATCAATACCATTACCGTCATTTGTTAATGTAATAATTCCGTCATCGGCAATAGTGATTGCTATGTTTGTTACCGGATAATTTACTTCATTAGCAGGCTGACTAGTAGCAATTAATTGTTCCATTCTTATTACATGATCACGACAATTAACAATTGCTTCGTCAAATAGTTTATATAGTCCTGGAATGAAATTAATATTTTTTTCTACAATTTTCTTATTTACTTCATCGTAAATATACATATTTGACATTATTTGTTCAATAGAACCAATATAAGTATCTGGATTGTCCAATACATGCTCTTTGTCTGTTTTTTTTTGATATTTTTTATCTATATTTGCTTTAGATGTCATAATGTAGTAATAATAATATTATTAGTAATAAATACTATTTATATGCTTTATCAATTTTATTTATTAAAATTGATGCATTTATAGCATTTATAGCATTTATAGCATTTATAGCATTTATAGCATTTATAGCATTTATAGCATTTATAGCATTTATAGCATTTATAGCATTTATAGCATTTATAGCATTATTTACGATATATTAGATTAATTTTTTTTAATACTATATACAAATACTAATAATGTCTAATTGCTTTCCATTAAATAGTAGTTATAGTGAAATTAGTAATAATAAATATATTTTCAATAATAATTATACTACTAATATTTCATATGGATTATATGATACTTCAAATAATCTAAACTATATTATTAGAAATGTTAGTAACAAATATCCACTAACATTTTATGATAGTTCTGTTAATAGTCTTAATACTAGTGTATCAAATATAGTAACGTTTGAGCCTTTAAATAAAAATGTACCCATAATAATTTATGTATCAAAAGGACAAGATTATAGTTTTAATAATAATGACTTCTTTAGATTTTACGACAGCTCATTTCAGCTTTTAAATATTAACCATTCAAGAAAAATAACATATGACAGTTCGCTAACTGATGTGCATAGTAATTTTTATTTTATGAATAAACAGCGTTACAAATTTATTGCAACAACGGATTTTTGCTCTAATCAACCTTTTAGAATTTATGGAAATTCTCCATTAACTATTGAGAATAGTATAAATCAGGCTGGTACTAGTTTTGAAATTACTATACCACATAATGCTGATAATAGCATTAATAGACTGTTTTATTGTGATATTGACACAACCACTACAAATGATGTTTGTGGTAATTTATTCATATTGAGAGATGTTAGTTATAGTTATTATTATGGTGATATAAGTTTTTCAATTACTAATTATAGAGATGTAAGTTCTACTTACATATCACTAAAATCTTATAATTTTGGCTATTCAACAATTTCTGGTTATGGAAATATTTCTATTAGTAATAATAATATATTTAATTATTCGGATTCTTGTCGCTATATTAGTCTAGGATATACAATAGATTCTTATGAGTTGTTAAATAAAATTAGTGCAATTGATTTATCTATTGTTAATACTACTTTAAAGATTGGTTTTAATAAAAATAGACATTTAAGAAATTCAACTTTTAATTATGATTTAAGCTATGGACTAACAATTAAAGATTATATTATTATTGATATATCTAAAAATTATCCATTAAGATTACTTAATAGAGAGACAAGCAATAACATTTATATAGATGAAACGTATCAAGTTAATAGATTGGGGATTGTCAACTACATTATTGGTGGTATTAATTCAAAATTTTATTATGGCTCTCTAAAAATAAAAGTTGTTAGCGCTTTTACATTACCAGTACAAGTGCAATTTCTGTCAATTTCAAATAATAATATAGATGCTTCGTATATAGCAACGTTTATATATGATATTTCTAGCACGCCATCAGTACAAAACCATATTGTATATGATTTTTCAAACAATTCAAGGTCTTATTATGATTTTTCTAATACTAATTTACAAGTAAGAAATCAATATGGTATTTTATACAATGAAAATAGTTATAGTGATGCAAGTAATATATTCAAATTAAATTTGAATACTGACTACACAGAGCTATCTTATTATTCTAGAGACAAATTGTCACATGTGTTAACACAATTTGTTTCAATAACACCATCAATTGATTTAATTAATAACGAATTAAGTAATAATTTTACAAACAAACCTTTTTATATTTACTATAATGTTATAGATTATGAAAATAATTCTATTCAAAACATTAGAATAATAACTCTTAACGCGGGTCCTATTATTGAAATAAGTAATAATTATAATAATAATAGCTATAATAATAGCATTTTTAATTTTAATAATAATAGCTATAATAATAGCATTTTTAATTTTAATATTAACACCAATTCTAATGCAAATAGTTATAATTTTTATGATGACATTAAAGTTTACATATATGATAAAAGTAAAAATAAAATTTTTATTCCCTTCGAAATAACACTTAGTGGGAGTTATATTAGTAACACTAATACAAGAAGTCGTAGTATAATTAGTAATGACTATAAGTATGATATAACATTAAATAATATACAAAATAATATACAAAATAACTATTATTCAACATATGACACTAATATTAACTTTGTGAGCGACTTAAATATAATCAATCTTACTAATATAGATTTTTCGTCTATTACTATTAATAATATTAATACTAGTCTACTTAATACAATTAATACAATTAATACTTCTTTTAAACTTATTTCATATTACAATAATAGTGTCCCAATAAATATAACTGATTCTAGTAAAAATTTTATTAATAAAATCATATTTCAAAAGCCCATCTTCACTGGATTTGTAATAAATAATAATTTTGATGCTTCTTTTATAATCTATAATTTTAATTTATACACATCTGGAACTTATAAAATAGATGTTTCATTGGGTCTAAATCCTACTAAGTTTTTTTTCAATGCATATGACACGTCGTTAAATACAATTAGTATAAGTGGCGATTTTGTTAAACCTAAATTTTTCATAGAACCACTAAGCGCAAGCACCGTGTCTACAAACTATATTGATTTATCATATATTGGCAATTATGATTTGGCTATTACTACAAAAAGTTTAAGCACTAGCGATTATTATTGGAAGACATATGGTGCTAGTTTTTTTGATGTGTCTATACAAAATATTACAAAAACATATACTATAAGAGTAGGAGATACATCATCACCTAGTTTAACATTTTACGATATTAGCGGTAGAGTATTAACTAATCTTAACTATTTTAAATTATTGTTTCCTATAACAAGAACATTTAATTTATTGGAAGATATATGTTTTGCTAGATTGTCAAATTTTATTACTAGAAGTAATGAATATGTAGAAAACAAACCTGTATTATTATATGTCGATAATTCTATATATGATTTATGTAAAAATGATTTAAGTTATAGTTATACTACATCCCCCAATATAACTTTTCGTTCTATTACAAATGACCTTAGTATAAATAATTCTAGTATTAGTGATGCCACTTGTATTATAAATTATAGGCTACGAGATTTGTGCTTTAATTATTCGACAGGTATTTCATTAGAATTAAACTTTGTAAATATACCAGATATTATATTGACTGGACAATCTATAGTAACACTTAATTATGTTAATGATCTAAGTTATAGAGACACGGGGTTAACATTTATTACTCCGGGGTCAATTTACACTCCTACTAATTTTTATAGAAAAACTACTTTACCTACTAATTTAATTGAACTCAGTAATCTTATAATTAATAGTTCAACATACAGTATAACTGGAACTAGCGATATATGTTTTTCAAGGCTTGGAAATTATTATTTTAAATATACTATTGAAAAGACTGGTTCTCCTAACATAGTAAGACTGCAACGTTTGATTAAAATAGTAGATACTTCAAGTCCGACTATTAATTTTCCAACTATAAATTTTATTATTGATGGTTCAACTGGTTTAGATAGTCTATCATCCAATTATACTAGTATAAAAAATATTCGGAATAATAACTATTCAATTGATAATAGTGCTACTAAATATATTGATTTAAGTTTTACTGTAAATACATATTTTAATGATTTAAGCAGTGTATTATACAATTTTGATTTATGTGATAATTATTTTAATACTAGTGATTTGTCATTTACATTAAGTGTATTTAATAATAGCACTAGTTTTGTTTTTTCAGATATTAGTAATTATTGTGACACTAGTGGACGGTTAAATAAAGTAACCTATCCAGTTCGCAATGATATTAGCAATAGCAATTATTTAATTCCAATAACGTTTAAATATACTTTAATAGATGGGTGCAACAATAGTTTTGTATTTAATAGAATAGTAAACATACGTGATGACATCGATCCTTCTATTAATTTTAATTTTACTAATTGTTATAATAACATAAACTATAATTATAGAGATTATAGCTATGTTCAATTTACTAATTCTAATATAGATTTTTCATATGTAGCGTTTAATTATACAAAACCACAAACTGACTATTTTAAATTCGATTTTAATGCGGAAATTAATTCAATAGTACGTGATTATACTATTCGTGATAATTTTGGAACTATTGAAAAAACTCCTAAAAATGTAACTATAACAGTACGTGATTCTAGTTTGCTTCCAAATGATAATAAAATAATAAACATAGATACTCCGACAAATGATAATTCTATTAATGCACTTTTTTCAAAAATAAATACTAGTTTTAAGCTCTACTATGACATAAGTGATAACCAAAATAACCATATACAAGTTATAAGAAATGTTAATATTGTGGATGCTATTGGTGATCCAAGTCGTAATTTTGAATTTAGTTATATAGGTGCTATTAATCCATTAAATATTAGTTTTGGCGTTACAGGCTTAACCATGAAAGAAGGTATAGATGTTTCTGTAAATCATTTTCGTCTTACTAATAGTGATATAAGCTATGATATAAGTTATAGATTTGTTAATTATAGTAATAGTAATACAAGTCTTTATATTAATTCAATAAGCGGAAACAGTCTATATGATCCATCTGCTCTAATATATAATTTGGGTCCATTTAATTCATCAGGATTACAAGCCCGTGAGTTTAGTCATAATATTCTATATTATCCGATTAGATCAAATAGGTCAATCACAGATATTAGTAATTATAAAATTTTAACGGTAATACTAAAAAATGTTGGTCCTATTATATCTTTCGGCGCCAGCAATGAAATAATTCAACAAAGTTACACTCCAATAAGTGATTCTGCTTTTATTTTTGGTGTTACAAGTTTTAGCAAATATGATGAGTTTTATTACTATAATTACAAACAAACTATAAGCTATAGTGGAACAAATTTCAAAGTTATTTTAGACAGCTCTTTGAATGTAAACGACCCATCTAGTGGAACTTATAAAATAATTTATTACTCAAAGGATAGCAATAATGTAGATATTCGCAGCATTCGCACATTAATAGTTAGGGATAGTCAAGCACCAATTATTAGAACTATTTGCGGAGATAATATATATCAAACATCAAATAATGTTTGGACGTTAGACATGGACTCTGTATATATTGAATATGGTGCTTTAGTATATGATAGTGCTACAAAAAAGTCCAGTTATTTTAATAATCAAACTCCTTCAAGCACAACACTAAATATTAGTGGTAGTTTATATAATCCATACAAACTAATTGATGGAATCAAGTATTCTATTAGTTATAGAAAAATAACACCAACTACAATTGAGACAATAAGTTATAATTTAATTAGTACCGCAAATCCAGATATTTGTTATCAAGTAATATACAGTATTTATGATTTATGCGACAATGAAATAAGCAAAAATAGAATTATAAGTATACTTAGAAATTATCGTCCTTTATTGTATCCATATATTGAAATAGATATAACCACACTACAATCTAGTTCAAAATATTATTATTATTTATTAAAAGACTTGAGTAATGTTGACATCTCTCTAACAAGAGTAAATAAATTTATTCCAAGTAACGGCATTCTAGATATTAGTTATGACTTAAGTTTGTCATTTGTTAATAACAACACTAAAATTATTACTTGTGAAGCTATAAAACCCATTGTTTTTAATAAAACAATGAACTCGAATTATATACGATTTAAGTTGCATGCAAAATCATATGATCGTTCTAGAACTATTCCAACTATTAGTACTTATGTTGATTATTCTATAAATAGTCTAAAAGTTTTCAATTCTACAATAGATTATCAAGTAATAACTTTCTATGCTATTGATAATTGTCAAAATATATTAACTCAACAACAAAATAGTGTTACTTTTTATTTAAAAATTATTCATACAAAGCCTTATAAAGTAAAAAAATTAATTAATATAAATTTTACCGATCCAAACAGGCTTGAATATCCTCTATTGTCTAGCTTAGCTATTAGTAGATTAATTTCTGATATTAATTATTTTGATAGTTATGAAAACAGTTATTTAAATTATATAAATTATTATAAAAAAGTACGCGCACTTAATTCTGATACTTCAAACATAGTTTTGATAGACCCCGGAATAAATATTGATGATATTGTAGATGGAAGTGTAAATTATATTAATGGACTATTTGAACCTAGCAATAATACTTATGTTCTTAGTGATATTAGCCTTACATATTTTAAAGCGCCTTCATATATTGATGTATCCAATGTTTTAACACTTTCTGGAGAATACATTCAAAACTATAATATAAAAGATAAAATAGGCAATATTCTTGATGTTTCAAGAATAATTATTGTTAAATCATTAAAACCTGTTATAAGATTAAATTACCAAAAAGACTACAATGGTAATGACTATGTAAGCTATTTGTCTCAAAAATATGAAAAATATATAGAAAAAAATGGTTATGTGAGAGATTTTAGTGACATTGACATTTGTTTTACCAAAGTTAATATTGATTATACTAATTTAAATGAAAATAATGATGGTTCATATACAGTAGTCTATAGCGTAACAAACAGTTCTAATATTCAAGGTACAACAAAAAGAAACGTTGAAGTATATAGTCCTATTGTATTAGAAAAAAACGTTAATATTAACTTTGTAAATTTACTAACCAATACGTCAAATTTTAATAGCAATTCAAAATTTAGTTTAGGCAATGGTATATACAAGTTTGACGTTTCCACAAATTATGCTTTTAAATTAGTAACGCGTGATTTTGATAGTAGTATGACTGTATATGATGTAAGTAATTTAATAAATCTAACAAGCGATACTTCGCATAATGTAAACGGGGAAACATACTATTATGGAAGCAATGTTACTTTAACAATAAGCGGCAATTTTGAGAGATGTTCACTCAAATTTTATCCTAATACTAGTAGTGCAATTGCTAATCCATTTAAAAGTTATTTAAAAAACAATGAGTTTCGCTATTTTTTTATATATGATAATGCAAATTATTTCATAAATTTACAAAGCTATTATAATAATTTGAGAGATGCTACCAATGTTATTGACATTTCTAAGTCATTTATAGTGGATGTGAGTAATTTAAATAATCTTGTTTCGAGTTCGCCCCCCTTTTTCACTATAAATGGTTTAAAACAAGATTTACACTTGACATATGGTGTTTATAGATTTCAACAAACTACATTTAAAAATTTTTATAATGCTATCAAATTTTCTACTACACCCGACGGAACACATAATGGTGGAATAGAATATACTAAAACAGTTTTTACACAAAATTTGCCAGGTGTATCAAGACCGTTGTTATCAAGCTATAATACTTCTAGTATATATACTCAAATTAGCATTAACGCAACTACACCTACAATATTATATTATTATTCTGAAAAGTTTAAAAACATGGGAGGCAAAATTACTCTTAAAAACAATATTGTATTTTTAAAAAATGTGACCATTTTAAATAGTTTTATTCTTACCAATCAGACCAGAATATTATTTAATGATTCGGGTAATTTTTTAAATATAGGTAATGAAGTAATGAAAAATAGAATCGTCTTAAATCAACGTTTTGATGCTTCTGCAAATAGTGCAACTGTAAACACCATTAGCAATATAAATATATGTTGTGTCACACAACAAAATCTACGATATAATATATTGTATGACTTAAATCAACATCCAAACAGATTGGTTTTTCAAAAATATAATGAAATGTCTAATAATAATATTAACATTGGCGCCAGCCCCTATTATTTATTGGATGTATCAAATATTAATTCGAGTTTTAATGATAACTATAATAGTTATATTACATATTTTAATAGCATTTATGAATCCTCTTTTGCTCTTATAAAAAACCCAGGCTTAAGTGATTATGATAGAAGTTTGAAAAACGTATTTTACAACAGCGCTATTTATAATAGCAATTACACTATTAATACAAATAGTAATAATAGCATTACAAGTGCTAATAATGCAACAAGTGCTAATCTACTAAATAATGAAATTTTTAATTATATTAATTTTTTTAAAAGGAACAATGTTATACCATCAAAAGTATTGGTAAAAGATTTTAGTTATAGTATTAGTGAATTTTTATTTGCTAGACCAAGTGCATTACTAAATTTGGGCTCTTC
>Ga0209355_1000608_pt1 | contig 21250 bp, 19 predicted proteins | sample LauGreSBDMM110SN_3_FD_187563 | JGI IMG/M metagenome (GOLD analysis project Ga0209355, IMG submission 187563) | Freshwater lake microbial communities from Lake Michigan, USA - Sp13.BD.MM110.SN (SPAdes) (version 2) | ecosystem: Environmental > Aquatic > Freshwater > Lake | place: Lake Michigan... | reverse complement strand
AGTTAGAAAATTTAAATTTCCACGAATTAGATTCCATTATTACTCGTGTTGGTGAAAATACTAAAATCCTTTTCTGTGGTGATGTTTCTCAAAGTGATTTGATTCGTCAAAATGAAAAGAATGGAGTAGTTGATTTTATGAAAATTCTTCGTCAAATGCCTTCGTTTGATATTATTGAATTTGAAGTTGCGGATGTAATTCGTAGTGGACTTATTAAAGAATACATTATTACAAAAATGGAACTTGGTTTATGACTTTTAATCATATTGATGTAGAACTTCCTTCATTAGAAAGAACTACGATTGATGGGGTAAGATATTATTCTGTCCCAGAAGATGATTATTTACTTCGTCTTGTTTCTATTACTTCTATTACCAGTTATATCAATCGTCAGATTTTTATAAATTGGAGAAAAAAAATAGGAGAAGAAGCAGCAGATAAAATTACTAAAGCAGCAACCAGTAGAGGTACTGATATGCATACTTTAGTCGAAAATTATTTACATAATGCAAAACTACCACAGGTTCAACCTTTATCTGAATTTTTATTCAAGATTGCAAAAACAGATTTGAATAAAATTGATAATATTCATGCTCTTGAAAAATCTATGTATAGTAAAGTTCTTGGAATTGCTGGTACTGTGGATTGCATAGCAGAATATGATGGAGAACTTGCAGTTATTGACTTCAAAACGTCAAAAAAACCAAAACCAAAAGAATGGATTGATCATTATTTTGTACAATGTGCTGCTTATGCTTGCATGTTATATGAAATTACTGGTATAATGGTAAAGAAGTTCGTAATTATTATGGCTTGTGAAAATGGAGAATGTGAAGTTTATGAAGAATACGACAAGCAAAAGTATATCAAATTACTCACCGAATATATTAGAGACTTTGTTAGAGATAAACTTCAATCCTATGAATGAAGAAATTAAAAAGGAATTAAGCACTAAATTTTTATGTCCGCAAAAATTTGCACAAGATGTAGAAAATATTGTAAAAAATTCAAAAGTTAATTATATTGACGCAATTGTACTATATTGCGAAGATAATAATATTGAAATTGATACAATATCTAAATTGGTTTCAAAACCACTCAAAGAAAAGTTAAAGTATGATGCAATAGAATTAAATTTTCTCAAAAAAACTACAAAAGCAAAACTGCCTCTGTGACTGATTTTGAAGTATATAAATCATATCTTGCTTTGAAAAATCATTTTACAAAAGAAAATTATGATTATCATAAATATTGCGGAAGAAGTCGTGCATCAAAAGAAAGTTTCTATAAAAGAAAAGATCGATATTTTTTCGAAAGACTTTCGAGACAAAAAAAAGACGAAGAAATCAAAGCATATTTTGTAGCAAATTTTGTAGACTGTAGCGACCCAGAACGACTTTGGATAGGAGATATTATACGGGAAGGTGAAGATGTGTATATCGAATGGTTAAAAAAGTCTCAAAGTTTATTTTATCTATTCAAAACGGAAACTGAAATTTTTATGAATAAAACAAACTTTAATCAATTATTTGAATGTAAAACTGGAACGCATCCGGAAATTATTAAAAAATATTTACAAAAAGGTATTACAATTGAGACTCTTACTATTTTAGATATGATATTGAATTTTGTAAAAGATTTTGATAAAAAACTTACAGATCCAATTTGGGACTTTGTAAGTTTAAGAATTCGGAAATACGAATCTTTTTTAAATATTGATATAGAAAAGTATAAAAGCACACTTAAGGAAATTGTATTATGAGTATTTTTTTTGATTCAGAATTGGTAAGAGAAAATCTGAAAGAACTTGAAGAAATGCAAAAAAAACTCTTTCAGGGTATGGTGTACATTCCTTTTTATGATGACGAACAAAAAAAACAACATTTAATTTTGATGAAAGACTTTTTATCAAAACAAAAACTTTTTATTTTTAGACTCTCTCTTTCGGATGATCCAGAAGCAATAGAAACAAAAGAACGTTTACTCAATTCTGTAGAAATTCTTGGATTTGATAAAACACAAGGATTTGATCATTTTTTTGAAATTCTCGAAAATACCATCAATGGAATTGAAAAATCACTTGACTATTAGTTCTGCATCTGCTATAATGAATAAGTCCAATATAATTCAATACTAAAATACGGAGAATATGTATGAGCTTTTCTGATTTGAAAAAACAGTCAAAGATGGGGTCTTTAACTGAAAAACTTATCAAACAAGTAGAAAAATTAAATGAGACTGGTTCTAAAGATGATGATCGTTTTTGGAAACCAGTAATGGATAAAGGTGGTACTGGTTCTGCTGTAATTCGATTCCTTCCTGCACCAGAAGGTTGTGAACTTCCTTGGGCACAAGTTTGGTCTCATGCATTTCAAGGACCTGGTGGTTGGTTGATTGATAACTGTCTAACGACAAATAAAGACCAATGTCCAGTATGTGAAGCAAATCGTGAATTGTGGAATACTGGAAGTAAAGATAATCAAAATATCGTCCGTGATCGTAAACGTAAATTATCTTATTATTCGAACATTTATGTAATCAAAGATCCTGCTGCTCCACAAAATGAAGGAAAGATATTTCTTTATAAGTTTGGGAAAAAAGTATTTGATAAAATTATGGCTGCGATGCAACCAGAATTTGACGATGAGAAACCAATCAATCCTTTTGATTTCTGGGAAGGTGCAAACTTCAAATTGAAACTACGTAAAGTAGAAGGTTATTGGAATTATGATAAATGTGAATTTTCTGGACCAGAGACTTTGTTGGATAGTGATGATGAATTAGAAACTATCTACAAATCACTTCATAATTTGAATGATTTTACGGGTGTAAATAATTTTAAATCTTATGCTGATTTGAAGAAAAGATTAGACCAAGTACTTGGAACGAAATCTACAACCAAACGTCAGGACCCAGAGACAATGGATGAAGAAGAAGAAGAAGTACAGACAACAAAAAATGAGTCTACATTTACTTCGTCATCAAAAACAACTGTTGAAGAAGAAGAGAACGATGATGCTTTGAGTTATTTTCAAAAATTAGCAGAATCCTAATTCAAAAATCACTTTTTTATTACCTTTATCCCCGAAAAAAACTTCGGGGATTTTTTTTGTCTGTAAGGTTTTTATACCCCAGTAAGATTTGAATTATAAGTTTTTTTGGTATTTTGATCGAGATATTGTGAAGATTTATCATATCTCATAATATTTCTTAAATCGGTAATTACAACTGATAAGTATTCTGGTTTTAGAATACGAATTTGTCTCTTTTTTTCATTCAAATTAGTTTCATATTCATAGTTTGTAACTGATTTGACTGGTGATACTGTAACAAGAGCATTATCTAATTTAGAATAAGTAATAGAATAATTTGAATCAACTTGAAGACCAGAAGGAACTACAAGACGGTTGTATTCATCTTTAACTTCTGTTGTTTCATAATGATGTATTCCTGATGCATTTTCATCAGACCCATATTTATCAATCATATAATAATATAAATTTTGATTACTCAAAGGCCATTCTTCACGAATATTGGTAATGTTATTTGTAATCAAAATGACCCAATCGAGTTCTGAATCATCATAAAGTTTTGATGCAACTACATCTGGTCTTTCGTTATCTTTAATTTGATAATACTGAAATGCAGTAATAATATTAATAATATCAGTTCTTAATTTTGCTCTTTTGAACAGATTTTTGACTGTAATATAAGTTTCATTTGAATTTGCATCTGGTAATTGTGATAAGTATTCCAGATTTGGAAGTTCGTTGAAATATCCCATTTTAGTACCCTACATCATTTGGTCCTACTGAATCCAAATCTCCAGTAGATTTGGATTCAGTACTCAATCTTAATGGATCTATATCCGTTTGATAGTCGGTATCATAAATTGGCTCAAGTTCTTTAAATGACATATTGATGATTGATGAAACTGGTTGACCTTCATCATATGCTGCCCAATTTCCATCTGCTGCATAATTTACAGAAAATCCAGTTAAAGCACAAACTTTAATTTTATTTACACCTGATATTTGCTTATTTTTTTCTGTTCTATAACGAAGTTTAAATACATTTGGAGTTCCTAAAAAGTAAGATTGAGCACCTCCCTTTCCATCTAGTTTTTTTGCTGCCATTCCTTGTTTGAAAAATCTTATAATTTGATTTACCCTTAATGCTTCTTCTTTACTTCGTGGACTTAAACGGTATTGGAATGAAAAATCTCTTAATGTTGGAGAGTTGAACAACAATTCAATATTACTATTTGGAACAATACCAAAACCTCTTGAGAGAATGGTTTCTGGTGATACAGAAAATCCCAAGTTTTCTATTAATTTTGATGATATAGATGTGTTAAGTAATGCTTTAATGTTTGGATCGCTATAGTTAATGTCCATCTGATCAAGAGTCTTAAGTAAAGAATATATTTTTACCAGACCATCTGGAAGACCTAGAGCTTTTCCTCCTGCCGCCGCTGTCGTTTGTCCAATTAATGCTTGCATCATATTCTGCGGAACATAAGATGTAAGAGCAGCACTCAGATTGTTCATACTATCTCCTTCACCCCAAGAAACATTATTGGAATCACTTATACTATTCGGCATTGGAAGTTTTACCGAATTTATGTATTCTTTTAATGGAGTTCCTCTTGGTAAACCTTCATTGATTATATCTTTGAATCCATCTTTTTTTCCAAATAATGCATCAAATGCTGGTGGTTTATATTTAAACATTGAAATAACTAAATGGTCTTGAGTTCCTCCGTAAAGAGCATCAATTGGATACTTTAAATCTTTATAACCCTTAAGAATTTTGTCTACATCACCGAACGTGAGTTTTTTGTTTAACTCTTCTGGGTCTAGTGTTAAGGCGCCAAGTATACCCCCAAAAAGTTTTAGACCATCCGTCAACCCAGTCAGTGGGTTTAATAAATCATTGAGTTTTTTAGTTATATCTATAGTTGTATTTATAAACTGTCCATCTATACTATCTTTAGAAGGAGTCTTTTTTGTAACAAATTCAGGAAGACCTTTTGGATAGTTTTTTTTATTTGATTCAAAATTATCTATAATTTTTTGATGTAATTCTTCTCTTTTGGTAGAAGAAGTAAATTGAGCCTGTCCTGCAGTGTTCCATGTTCCGTTATTATATATTTCGTTTTTGGCCGTTTTTCCATTTTCAATTATGACCAAATATAATTTAGCAGTTTTGGTGTCCTGATCGTAAACAAGTTCTGTTGTTCTAACGGACCCAGATACTTCGGGGGGTGGATAAAATGTTTTACTTACTGTTTGTTCAGCCATTTATGGTGCCGATAAGGTATCTGGATAATCCCAAACTCTGGATTTGAATACTGGTTGTCCTCTTTTATCAACAAATCTTTCGGTTGGAAGTAAAGATACTTCTCTCCACTCACTTTCAGGGACCTTGAAAAAATTACTACTCACACCAGAAAAAAGATAATTATGTAATGTTTTTCTTGGTGCATTCACGTTTCCTGCTTTATTTATGTATGAAGCAGCAACACCTCCACGATATTGTGGATTTAGATAATGAAGATTAGATCCAAGGAACATTCCTTGTCTTGGATTTACCTCAATAACATATGCTAATGGTTGTCTATCCCAGAATAGATATTTTTGTGAATATTTTGCAGAATACATAAAAAACACTAAATCGCCAGGAATAATAAAATCAGTATCAATTTGACTTATATCATCATCTTTATATGATAAAAGTTCATTCATCAATGCATTTGTATACCAACTAGTAGAACGAAACTTTTTACCTGCTTCTTTAAGTATTTTATCGGCAATCATATTTGAATACCTAAATCTTTTTCTGTAAATATACGAAATTCCCAATTTCTATCTTTACAATATTCACGACAAGCTTCCCATTTTGCTTGATTGATTACCCAAGATTTAACTGCATATGCCCAAGATTTTGTTCGGTTTGGTGGATTTGTGGGTGGTTCTTTTAAATCTTTAGCTGGTTTAATTTCCACAACTACTATTCTTATATTTCCGTCTTTATCTTTATATTTCAGTTTCATATCTGGAAAATATCTATGTACTTTTTTGTCTACTGGTGATACATAAGGAACCCAAAATTCTTCACTTTGATATGAAATTATATTTTCAGTCAAATCACAATAATGAAACATTTTGAGTTCATAAGAACTACGGTATACAATATTTGTTGGGTCTCCATTATACTTTTCGGGATGCTTTGGTTTAAATTTTCCTTGTTTATAGTTCTTATTTATAGGCATAAATAGTATAAGGATTTATACATATTTAGATAGTATGTCCAATAAAATTGGTGAACTTTATATCAATATGCCTGATGTACAGAGTACATTGGGTCCGCTTTCATTAACTAGTCAATTCAAAGTATCTTTACTTTTAGGTGACCCAGCACCATTAACTGCTCATTTGACTAAGTGTGGTTTATTGGGGACAGAAAAACAAGAACAATATGATTTTCTTTGTGCAGAAGCAACACTTCCTGGTTCTACTTTTGATATGGCTGAAGAATATGGAAGTCGTCAGGGGGTTATAGAAAGATTTCCGACTCGTAGGGTTTATAGTGATTTTAATCTTACTTTTTATGTAGATTCTAAGTATAATATAATTCGTTTATTTGAAGAATGGATGAATTATATTGACCCACTTTTTTCTAAGGATAGTAAATACCAAGGTAGTCCCAAAGGTCAAGATAAAGATCAATTCAAACAAAATGAAAATTATTTTAGATTTAATTATCCGGATACTTATAAAAAAAATATCGCAATTACAAAATTTGAGAGAAACTTTCTCAAAAATCCAAATAAAAAATCAACAAAATCAAATTTTATTAATCAACCTACGATGACTTATTATTTTATAGAAGCATTTCCTACAAATTTGACCGCACTTCCATTATCTTACGAAGGAAGTACTATAACAAAAACAACAGTCAATTTTAGCTATAGTCGTTATACTGTAGATAAAAATATTGGCGCAACCTAAATACTCATACTGAATTTAATTAGAAAAAAATGCCTTTACCAAAAATTTCAACACCACAATATGAATTGATTCTACCTTCTACCGAAAAGACAATCAAATATCGTCCATTTCTTGTAAAAGAAGAAAAAATACTACTTTTAGCACTTGAAAGTCAAGATACAAAACAAATTACAAATGCAATCAAGCAAGTATTAAAAGATTGTATTTTGTCTAAAGGTATTAAAGTAGAAGAACTACCTACTTTTGATATTGAATATATTTTTCTAAATGTTCGTGGAAAATCTGTCGGAGAAAGTGTTAATTTGATTATTACTTGTAGTGATGATGGAGTAACCGAAGTTCCAGTTACGATTTATATTGACGAAATACAAGTTCAAAGAAACGAAAAGCACACAACTAATATTCGTCTTGATGATAAATTGACTTTGAAAATGAAATATCCATCTCTTAATCAATTTATTAAATCTAATTTTGATTTTAGTGAAGAGCAGACAGTTTCAAATATTGATAAATCTTTTGATATTATTTCATCTTGTATGGATATAGTTTTTACACAAGATGAAAGTTGGGCAGCAGCAGATTGTACACCAAAAGAATTAAAAGATTGGATTGAAACTTTAACGGCACAGCAATTCAAAGAAATTGAAACATTCTTTGAAACAATGCCGAAGCTTGCACATACTATTAAAGTGACTAATCCAAATACAAAAGTAGAAAGCGAAGTTACGTTGGAGGGTTTAACCAGTTTTTTCGGCTGATTATGGCTCATATGAATTTGGAGTCATATTTTAAACTTAATTTTTCTTTGATGCAATATCATAAATGGTCTCTTACTGAAATTTGCGAAATGGTTCCTTGGGAACGAGACATATACGTCACATTACTTCAGCAACATATAGAAGAAGAAAATCTCAAACAACAAAAATCAAATGGCTCTTAGTTCTGTTATTAATCCCGAAACTATTACAGGAACAAAGAAGTCTAATCTTTTGGGTGCTCAGAAATTTATTTCTGGCGAAAATTCTCTTGGGTCGGGTGTACTTGGATCGGCAGCAAATAAAATAGTTAAGTTTCAAAAAGCAGGTGTACAACCATCACCGATAGATATTAATAATATAATCAAAACAATATCTACAGGAATAACTAATAGTTATAACAATCAAGCACAGACAATTAATAGTTCAGTTACAAATATAATTAACAAATCTATTGGTAATTTTTCAAAAGATTATCAAGACCGAATTAAAAAAGTAGATGAAGCAAAACCAACAGGGGTACTTCAAAAGATTTTAGGTCTTTATAGAGATGTAATAGGATTTATTCAATTTTTTGGAAAAAGAAAATTCGTAGAAGGTTTAAGAGATAATTTAAAAGCACTTCAGACCTCTTTTAGTGAAAGTTTTGAAGTTGCAAAATTAATTCGTCAAGTAATTATTAAAATCGTAAAGCAGTTATCGAGTTTACCAAAAACTTCACCATCAGGTGGTGGGGGCATCAATCTTGATGTTGATGTTCCTGGTGGTGGAATAAAAAGAACAGCACCAAGAGGTCTTAATAGAAGAATGGGAAGGGGAGGAATGCTTGCTCTTGGTGCTGGTGCTCTTGGGTTGGGTGCTGCTGGTGCTGCTGCAACAAATGCTCTTTCTAATAGTGATGCAATACAACCTGGTGCTGCTGCTCCAGAAATACCTGGGAATATAGTTAATAGTTTGAGTAGTATTATTGATAGATTTTCAAAAGCAATTGATAGATTAGTCAAAGGTAGTTCTGGTAAGAAAAAGTCTGAGTCTTCTCGGGGTAGTGGCAGAAGTGCTGGAAAAATAGAAAAACCAAAGAAAACTCCTGGTGCTACTCCTGATGGTGCTCCTGGTTCTCCTGCGAATGAAACTATGTCTCCAGAAGTTGATGCTGCTGGATTAAAATCAAATTTTTCTCCTATTGCTCAAGACATTTTTCAAAGTGGAAAAATAGATTCAACTAAACTTTCAGATAGAGCAGCAGCGGGTGCAATGCTGGCTGTAGGTCAAATGGAATCAAATTACTCATATGATAAAGCTTACAGTGGAATGGGCGGTGAAGATGATAATATGAAGGGATTTTTACAATTAAACCAAAAATATCATAAAGTATCAGGAAAAAAACAATACTTAGATTATACTATTCCAAAATTCAAAGGAGAAGACGTGAATTTTACTGGAGGTGGAAAATTCAATCCTTTGATTTTTTCCAAATACTTAAAAAATGCAAAGACTGGATCTGATGTTGCCAATGCGATGAAGGTAGCAGGATTTACTGCTAATGATTTTGAACCACTCGGTAGTGCAGAACAATCAAATAGATTATCTGAAAAGCAAGTAGTTGCTATTAAGAAGATTGTTTTTGGTAACATCAATTTACAAAATACATCCCCGGCGAATTCAAAATCAGAAGCGGCGCCTGTACAAGTAGTACCCGCATCTACACAAGCAGCACCAACAGCACAGGCAGCACCAACAGCAGCAACACAACAACAACAACAAACATCTACACAAGCAGCACCAACAGCACAGGCAGCACCAACAGCAGCAACACAACAACAACAACAAATAAGAACAATTGCACAACCACCTCCCCAACAACAACCTCAAGTGAACTATCTTCCAATTGGTACGAGCGGTGGTGGACAACAAACACAACAACAATCACCAGGTGGAGGAGGAGGTATTTCTGCTCCTCCTTCACCACAACAAAAAGGACCTACTCAACCATTTTTATCACCATCAAATCCAAATAACTTTTTAACATTATATTCAAGAATGGTTTATAATATTGTGGACGGATAATGGATAAATTACTTTCTTCTCCACTTGTTTCTGCTTCTAATAATATTGTTCTTTTTGCAAAAGGGACAAAACAACTACCAAGAGTTCAAAGACAATTGGTCCAATTCGATCAATTCATAAGAACTAAAACTGTTGAACTTGAAAAACTTAAACTTCCAGATAAGAAACAAATAAAAGAACTTGCAAAATTAAATATTGCATCATCATTTGGAGCACCTGGTGGATTATTGAGTAAATTAGCAAGTGGTGCTCTTGATGTTGCTGGTTTCTTAGGAAATATGTTTCCTGCAAAAGGAAAAACAGGAAAACCAGGAAAAATACCAAGAAACATAAAAGCACCAAAACCAGTAGTAAGTGGAACAAAATTAAAACTTGGTGGAATAAGAGCAGTAGGAGTTGTAAATGCTTTATTCGCTGGACTTGATTTTGCGACTGGACTGCAAGAAGGGGAAAGCGTAGGAAAAGCAGCAGCAGGTGCTGGCGGTTCTCTTGCCGGAAGTTTACTTGGTGGTGCAATAGGTCAGGCACTTATTCCAATACCTGGAGTTGGATTTGTACTTGGAAGTATGGCTGGTGGATTTTTAGGTGGTTATGCTGCCGATAGAGTATATGAGGGCGGAAGTTCTATAAAGAAAAAATTAAGTGAAAGATTAAAAAAACAAGAAGTAAAACAAAGAGCAGCAGCATCTGGTGATGGTAATTTTGGTGATATTGTAAGTAAATTTAGTTCTGCTGTAAGTAAGTTTGAGCAAGGTATTTCTTCTGGGTTATTTGGTTCTATGGGACAAAGTAAAGATCAACCGATGGGAGATGCTTCTGGGGAACCTTCTGGGGAACAATCTGGTATACATGAAGAAATAAAGCCAAGAACTGATGGTGGGCCCGCAGTTACCGATGTTGATAATTCAGATTATACGGCAACTGGCGGAACTTTGCCAAGTCAAAATGATCCAGGAGGCAAAGATTATGGTCAATTTAGACAATATTATAATAATGGTAAAGGCGGCAATCACCAAGGAGAGGATCTGGGAGTAGGTCAAGGAACGGCCGTTAGTATAGTTGTTCCTGGTAAAGTTGCTGCTGCTGGTTTTGATGGGGGAGGAGCGGGTGGAAATATATTGATAACTCACGTAGATGGGAAACAAACAAGATATCTTCATATGAGTGAAATAAATGTAAGTGTCGGACAGGAAGTTAAACCTGGACAAGTTATTGGAAAAACTGGTGGAACTCCAGGCACAAAAGGTGCTGGAAACTCAGGAGGACCCCACTTACACTTCGAATATTATGGGTCTACTCGTGGTGGCCCAATGGATCCGTGGCCACATATGGACAAATATTTCAGATTTGGTGGTAATGTAAAAGTAAAACAAAAGGTAAGTGCTCAAACGGGAATGCTGGGGCAATCAGGAAAACCAACAGCAATTCTAGCTGCTGGTACTAATGATTACACAGATCCTAAATCTGGTGCAGCTGGAATTACAAAAGCAATCAAAGAACTGCAAGCAAAAGGATATAATGTTGTTGTAGTTCCTCCAAATGAAAGTGGCAAATTTGCAGGAGTATCAAAATCAGTACAAGAAGCTGCAACTGCTTCTGGTGCAACTATAGAAAAAGGAAAATACGATCAAAACGATCCTCTACACTTACAAATGAGCGAAGCATCAAGAATTAGGGAAAAATATGGAAAAAATGCAAAAATTATCGGTGATAGTAATGCGGTAAGGATTGCAGGTGGATCTATGCAGGATGTTCCTGGGCAAAGAGTAGTTGGCGCTGGAACAAAAGAAATATCAAAATTCGCACAAAATATGGGAAGAGTTGCACCTACTGTTACCCCTACTGTTACCCCTACTGTTGCACCTACATCACAACCACCACAACAATCAATACAACAATACCCAACATACAATCAACAACAATCAAGTGTAACCATAATTCCTATAATGATGGGAGGAGATCAAGGTGGTGGAGGTGGACAACAACAAAAACCAGTATTTATTCCTGTTGGTGGTGGTGGCGGAGGAGGTGGTGGAACTATAATTCTTCCTGGACCAAGTGAAGGTGCTATATTAAATAGTTTATGGAAGACAATGCTTCTTACTAATCTCTCGGCAGCATAATGGCTATAGCAGTATCCGGTTTAAGATATCAGTCAGTTACTATTGCATCTTTGGATGGAACTAAAACAATTGATATAACAAATTCAATTCTTGGAATTGATTATTATGAAGATATATTATCTCCTTGTATAACAATGACGATTGATTTGATGAATGCTTATTCTATTTTTAATGGACTTCCAATTCGTGGTGGAGAAAGTGTTGCGATGGAAATCGAAACGGTTTTTGGTAATTTTAGATTAGATGGTGAAAAAGCAATGTTTGTGACTAAACTGAGTGGTTTAGATGCACAAAGAAAAAGTGAAAGTTTTACTTTACACTTAACATCAAAAGAAGCTCTACAAAATGAAACTGTAAGATGTTATAAAAAATACAATAAAGCAACTATCAATACTCATATTAATGATATTCTAAAAAATGTTTTACAAACAACTAAAATAGGACAAATTGAACAAACATCAAATAGTTATTCTTTTATCGGAAATAATAAAAAACCATTTCATATTATGACTTGGTTGGGTCCAAAATCAATTTCGATACATTCAAAAAGTGGAAATTCAGGAAAAGAAGCAAAGGGAACATCTGGATTTTTGTTTTATGAAAATATTGATGGTTTTAATTTTAGAAGTATTGATAGTTTAGTTTCAAATACTCAAATACAAAACTCAAGTTCAGATAAAGAAAATATTTTTAAATATACTTTTGATGGTATTGGTGCAATACAAGCAAATGATTTGAGTAATAATTTTAAAATTTTAAATTATAATTACGAAAAGAATATTGATTTGATGAAATCGTTAAGAGTTGGAATGTACGTAAATAAAACTTATTTTTATAATATGTATACTCAAGAATTGGATATTTATAAGTATAGATTAAAAGATGAACTGGAGAATAAGAAACTTGGAGGAAATGAAAGCATTGCAATGTCAGAACAATTTGGTGATTCAATTACTCGTATAATGACAAGAGCATCAGATCACGGAATTTTAGATTCGAAAGGAACTTTTGCCGAAAGTGGAAGAGATAATGCAGATATGGCTAAATCTTTTTCAAGATATAATTTGTTGTTTACTCAAGCACTAAATATGAACGTACCGTGTAATGTAAAATTGAAAGCAGGTGATATTATTTACGCACAATTTCAACAAATGGAATCCGCACAAACGGGAGAAGTAGATAAAGAACAAAGTGGAAATTATTTAATTAAAGAATTGAGACATCATTTTTCGCCAAATGAAATGCTTACATCTTTACGATTAGTTAGGGACAGTTATGGATTATATGGAACAAATCAATGATTGAAGAAAGTTTATTAAAATCCGGCATTCTCGGTAAAGATGGTTTCGTTTGGTGGATTGGTAGAGTTGCTAAACGAGATACTTGGTTTCGGGAAAATTTAGGAAATGCTTTTAGTGGAGAGCAAGGATTTAGATGTAAAGTAAGAATTATTGGTTATCATCCATTTGATGATAAACTCAAAGAAGAAGATTTACCTTGGGCTCAAGTGATGTTGGATGCTGCTTCGGGAAATGCAGCAAATGGAAGCACAATGTTACTTCAGGGTGGAGAAACTTGTGTTGGTTTCTTTTTAGATGGAGAAGATGCACAACAACCAGTTATTATAGGACTTCTTCATCGTAATGCAAATGTAAAAGAAAGTACAAATGACGAATTAAAAAGAAAAGAGGGAGAAACTGAATTTAAAAATACTCCTCTTTATACAGGAAATAAAATACCATCTACTAATAGATCAAAAACAGAACCAAAATCATTACCACAAATTCCTCGATTATCAGGAACATCAACTGTAGAAGGAACTTCAAATAAAGCAGTTTGTCTTTGGTCAGATAAACCGTCTGATGCAGCAGCAAAATTTGAAATTAAAAATACCAAATATGTTCGTATTCCAAGTCGTTGTAGTAATGATTTGATAGGAGGAATTACAAGAATTCTTCAAGATTTTATTGCTATTGTGAATACATTAGAACAATCAATTGGACAATTTATAGACCCATTATTGAATGAAATTGTAGATATTGCAAATACTATTAAAAATATTGCTAGACAGATTGGTGGTATAGTTAAACAAATTATTAATAGTATAAGAACTGGTATTATTAAATGTTTAATTGGTTTATTTAAAAAGTTTTTGGGATTACAGAAAAAAATTGACCCAACGCATTCACTTACCGGACCAGTATTACAAAAAGCAACAAAAACTCTATTACAACAAATTTTTTGTATTTTTGAAAAATTAATTGATGTAATGATAGATTTTGTAATTAAAATGTTAGAAAATATGATTAATGGCGTAATAAATCCAACAATTTGTGCAGCAGAACAGGCAGTATCTGGTATTCTTGCAAAATTGATGAGTTTGATTGAAAAAGCACTTGAACCTATCCTTTCTGGTGTTAAATGGTTAACTGGTGGACTGGGAACTATTAGTGGAATATTAAGGGACGTATCTACATTAGCAACTCAAATATATAATTTTATTAGTTGTGATGAATTTAAATGCAATAAACCAAGTGAATGGATATCTTCTACGTCTGCTGCATTACAAAGAGGTGCAGATGACTGGCAGAAACAACTTGATAATATAGATGTTTTGGGAGGAATCAGTAAAGATTTGACTCAAATATCAAAAGCAATAGATGCAGAAGTTGTTATACCCGACCGTTTACAGCAAGAGTTAAAAAATGCAGAATCTAATTTAGCTCGTGTAAAAGACGACGAGGACTTTATTTTAGTTGAAGGTGCAGATAGTCAGATAGAAGTTGCAGAAGCAGCTTTACAAATTGCAAGAAATAACATAAAACTTAATGGATCGGAAAATACTGACCTAAATGAGGTATCTTATCGTGGGTCTAATTTATCTGGATTAAATAAAATTGCAAAAGGTTTGGGTGGTAATTTGTCTTCTATTGAAGGTGCTATTGCTTCAATTAGTTTATTTGGAAGTAATAATAGTTCTTTTGGTGAATGTAATGAAAAAACTTCAAATCCACAAACACAATACGATTTATCACCTGTTCCTTTTGGATACAAATATTCATATTGTATTCCACCAATTGCTGTAGCTTTTGGTGATGGTAATGAAGCAAAACTTATACCTATAGTATCAAACGGTTCTATATTTGATGTAGTGGTTTGTGATGGTGGTTCTGGTTATAGTTCGCCATTATCTATTGCGATTATTGATAATAGTGGTTATGGGCAAGGAGCACAAGTAGATGCTATTGTTGGTGTTGGTGGTTCAATTACTGGAGCAATTGTGATTTCTGGTGGTTCTGGTTATTGTCCTGGAAATTATAATAATATATGTTCAGAAGTAGATTCAGAAAATAGAAAACCTAAAGATCCATCTATAATTTTGAAGTTAACCACTTCTAAAAATGAAATTACAGAAGGATCTGAATTTGTAATTACTTTAAAAGCCTTTGGTGCGATTGATGGATCGATATATGATTATACTATTAGTGGAGTTGATAATGACAATATTGACAATTCTTTGACTGGAACATTTATAGTTAAAGACGAAACTTCTTCATTGACTATTAAAACTAAACAATCTCTTTTAGATGATATAAAATTATTTACATTAAAACTTAATGATTATAATGAAGATATTGATGTTGTTATTAAGAAGAAAAGACAAATTGTCAAAAATCCTCAATATAGATTATCAAGTTCTAGTGATTTTGTAAATGCTGGAGACTCATTTACTATTACGTTAGATACAAAAGAAATACCAGATAATACTTTGGTTTCATATACTATTACTGGAATCGATTCCAGGATATTAACAAATGCTTCTTTGAGAGGAAATTTTGAGGTTTCTCAACAAAAATCACAAATTACATTTAAGACGAATAGACAATATATTAAAGAAAACATTGATAAAAATGTAATATTTGTTTTAACACTTGATAATAAAAAATCATATATCTTTATTCTTATTAAAGCAATACCGAAACCGAAACTTCCGAAACCTCCGGGTCCAGTGTCGGGATGTATTATAGATCTTTATATATTATCTCCTGGTATTGGTTATACGAGTGGTGATACAATTACTGATGGAAAAAATACATACATACCTATTGTTTCTCCTAATGGGTCAATAGTAAAAGCGCAAAAGATAAATGATCCGATTTGTGGTTTTACTGGGCGTCCAATAATCAATATAAATACCAATACAGGAGTTGGGGCAGAGGTTATTCCAGTAATGAAATATACTCTTCCTGGAACTGAAACTGGAACTGGAACTGAAACTGGAAACTTACAATCAGTTATTGATCAAAAACAAGTTATTAATGTGGTGGATTGCGTATGACGGAACAAGAGCTTCAACAAAAAATAAACGAAATAGTTGAAAAAAAGTTAGAAAATTATTTTCGTCAACATATTAATGGTGTAGAAATTGTATGTGGTGGAACTACTGTAGGACACGGTATTGGAGAGTATTGTTTAACTACGGACACTAACCAGGGAATACAAATATACAAACAAGGAAATATGAAAATTGGTGCAAATAAATCAATTGAAATTAGATCTGGCACAAAAGCAAAAAATACTGATACCTCAATTACAATAGCATCAGAAAGTGGAAACATAGTAATTGAAGCAAAAAATGGAGATGTTGTGTTAAAGGGAAAAAATGTACAGATTGAAGCAACAGACAAAGATGGAATTGTTTTTATAAAATCAGCAAAAACTATTAGAACCGAGGCACCGAGAGTAGATATTCAAGGAACAACTGTAAATGTATTGGCTGATTTAGATGGAACATTTGTTAGTGCAAACACTACAATACACGGAGAAATTAGTATGGGTATGTCCGAAGGACACGAAGCAATCTTAAATGGTAGTTTACTTTCAAAAATCATAAATGGTCTTGATGAAATTAAAAAATTCTTCAAATCCCCATGTGGAGGTTAATTTAAATGTCTAAAATACCATATGTGGAATCTGCAAAACTTTTAATTGGTGATATTGATACTTCTGTTGCAACTGTTGGTAGTGCATTTGGTCTTGTATCTGGTACTCTTGTAAATCCGGGACTTTCATTTTTTGGTTTAACCCCACAACTAGGTGCTGCAAGAGCAGCAGTAATGATTGGACCACCTGCTGCAATTCCTGGATTGGGAGCACTTCCTTTTTCTTTGGAAGTAGCTGGGATAGCTAATTTTCTTGGAAATTCTAATATTTTTGGAGTCGCAACGAATAATGGATTATCACTTAATAATGGTGCATCATTTAATAATGGTTTCGTTCAAACCCTTGGTGTTGATATTGACCAAGGTGTTAAAATTCAAAATGGATTAAATTTTACTGCAGGTATTGGATTTAATGTTGGAGCATTTACTGGTGGTTCAATTGTTGCTGCTCCGGTTGGAACTTTTGGTGTAAAACCATTTGATATTCAACATCCAACAAAAGAAGGTCAAAGACTTCGTTATGTTTCACTTGAAGGTCCAGAATGTGGTGTTTATGTTCGTGGAAAACAAAAGGAAAAAATCATTTTACTTCCAGATTATTGGACGGGATTGGTACACGAAGAAACAATTACGGCACATTTAACACCATATGGAAAAACAAAATGTTTATATGTTTTAGAAATTAAAGATAATCAAATATATGTAGAATATGAAGAAGATGAATTGGAATTTTCTTACTATATAACAGCAGAAAGAAAAGATGTAAATAGATTAGTAGTCGAATATGAAGGTCTTTCTTTACACGATTATCCAGAGGAATTTGAAGACTAATGGCTAAAAAAGATATTATTGATAATTATCAAGCAGAAATTGTTAATATAGATAAACAAATCATAACTCTTGGTGATGTTAAAATTGCAATACAATCAAATATTAATCAGTTAATTTCTCCAACTGCACAATTGGACAAACAAATTGCACAATTAACTGTTGATATTAATAAAAAAATATATGAATTGTCTGGTATTTCTTCGTCTGCTATTGTTTGTGGATGTGGAACTTATATAACAGATGAGAACAATAATCAAATAATTATTGGTAGTACTTATTATTATGAACAAGCTAAAGCACATCGTATGAATATTGAAGATACGACTTATACTGATACAAACCCATTTGGAAAATTAAATAAAACTGATGGTTCAGTAGCATTTAATAGTGGAATTGGTAGTAATACTATTGTTGTTGGTGCAGATCAAAATTCTATTTTAGAACTTATTGTATCAAATCCTGGTTCTGGTTTTATATCTTCTACCTATTATGGAAGAACATTGGTTGGTGGTGCTGGAACTGGAGCAAAGGCAGATATTGTGGTTTCTGCTGGTGGATCGGTTTCAAGTGTGATTATAAATAATGGTGGAACTGGTTATGCAATTAATAATATACTGACCATATCTTCATTTGCTGGTGCTACTTTTACTGTTACAAATGTTGGTTCACCTATTCTTGGAATTGGTGTTGATACTTATATTGTTGCAAGTTCTGGAATTGGAAGTGAATTTATACCAAATATTGATAGTACTCAAACAAGTAGTTGCCCAACGACTTGTGTTTCTTATGCTGCCTCATTTAGTTTAGTTCAAAATCAAATTATTGCATTAAGATTACAAAGAGATGAATTATTTAATGGGACAAATACATTTAAAGCAGAAAATAAAAAAAAATATACAGAAAGATATGGTTATATTTTTGCTGAAGCAAATATAAATGAAAGAAAAAATGTTGTAAATAATGTTATAAACACTTTGAATAATTCTACTTATAATCAATATTTTCTATGAGTATTCTTCTTGTTGATAGTAGAACTGGTATAAGAACATCTACTGAACTTTCTGGAGTTGCATTAGATTTATATCTTCGTGAAAATCCAGATATCAAGAAAGTTGGTATTGGAACCACTGCAAATCAACCATATTATATTTTATTAAATGAAACAACAGAAGAATTTAGACCTCCTTATGTAAATAATAAATTTGTATATAATCCAGGTTTAATAAGACTTGGAATTGGAACTGATGACCCTCAAGCAACATTAGATGTTGCTGGTGATATTAAATTTAATGGTAATTTCACTAATCTGGGAATTAGTTCATTTTATGGTCCTGCATTTTTCTATAATGATGTAACTTTTGAACGTTTTGTAGTTGGTATTGCAACAATTACAAAAAAACTTGATATTGGTATTGGAGGAACTGTACTTACTGCAATAGCATCTACTGATCCAAGTATTGTTGGAGCAGCATCAACTTATTATGGGAATATTGGAATTGGTTCTACCATTCCACAGCAAAAGTTAGATATTGCTGGAAGTATTAAGATTAATAAGAATATATTTGATTCGGTTAATGTTGCAGGAACCACAGGATATTATCTCTCAAGAGATGTTGATGGAATTCGATGGGTACAAGTTAATCCTTTAGAGTCGCAAGGAATTCTTGTTTATAATGACTTGTCTCTAATTGGAACTGGGCAATCATTTTTTGGAATTAATCTAAAGACCGGAGATGGGTTGGGAATTACTACAGATACTATACAAGCATTTGTAAATCCATCAAATCCAAATATTGCAGATATTTATGTTTATGATTATTGGAGTCCAATTCTTGGTGGAAATATCTATAGGAATTCAAATGTAGGTATTAACAATAATAATCCTACATTTGCTTTAGATGTAACTGGAACCGCAAATATCACTCAAACACTAAATGTTGCTGGTATTGTAACTTTTAGTTCAAGTGAACAATCAACGACTAAAGATACTGGTGCATTAATAATTTCAAATGGTGGGTTAGGAGTAGAAGGTAATGTTAATATTGGTGGTGCAACATCTATTGCACAATCAACATTTATAGGTGGAAATTTAAATGTTGTTGGTGTGGGTACAGTCAATACGACATTTAATGTTGGAATTGCCGGAACAGTTATTACAACTACTGGAATTGGTTCAGTTGGTATTGGAACCAATCTTCCATCAAAAGGATTAGATATTGCAAATCAAGTCTTATTGCAAAAGGCACTATATGACTCAAATCGAAATGTAGGATATAAAACAGAATTTTATAAAACTCCAAGAACAGTATTGGGTCAAGTTGGAGTTAATACTGCCGGTGAAGTTATTAGTGATAGATTTTTCGATGCCGCAAATTTAATAAGACTTAATCTTGATTTTATTGCCGCAGAGGCAGTTGGATTTATCACAAGCACTGATTATTTGAGTGGAGCATTTGTTGTATCTGGAGTTAGTTCTTATAGAGATGATATTAAAAGAATATTAAAATCAATCACACTCGACATTACAAGAGGAGGAAACTCACAATCTGTAGGTGCGGGTCTTTCTTATTATAATGGTGGGTCATTTGTCCCTATTACACCTGGTGCTCAACAAACAGCAACTGTAGTTGCGATTACGACTGCCGCACAAATTTCACAAAAAGTAATTAATAATGTTTTATTGACTACATCATATCAAAGTGGTGTGAGCAGTATTCGCCAAATTAGAGATTTAACAATACAAGATGATGCTTCTGTTAATTCTAATGCAAATAATGGTGGATGTTCAAATGTAGTCTCTGCAATTTATACTTGTGCCGGTATTGTAACTACAATTATTGGAGGTGGATCTGGTTCTGCTCCTGCTATTACTCAACCAGATGGTAAGGTAGTATGGGTTCCTCCCGGAACTGATGTAAGAAATCTAGTTTGGGTGAATAAGTATGGTAATGATGATAATGGTGGAAAAACAGAAGGAGATGCAAAATTAACGATTGCAGCAGCTGCAGCAGTTGCTCAACCCGGTGATACGATTATGGTTCGTTCCGGTGTTTATTATGAGAATAATCCAATTGGTTTGAGAACTGATGTTTCTATTACTGGTCAGGATTTGAGATTAGTAACAGTAGTTCCTCAAAATAGTGGTAAGGATGTATTTCACGTTAGAAGAGGATGTTTGGTTGAGAATATGAACTTTGCCTGTGATACTGGACAATCTAATCCAGGTGGCGGCGCAGTTGCATTTCCTCCTCTTGATTCAACCAAATTTGCCGTATCAGGATTTATTGCTCCTGGACCTGCAAATGAAGGACCATCAGGAAGATGGAGAAGTCCTTATATTAGGAACTGTACCAATTTTATGAAAGAAAGTATTGGTATGAAGATTGATGGAAATCATGCAACCGCTTCTACGATTGGTGCTGATTTAAAATCTATGGTCTGTGACTCATTTACACAATATAATGAGGCAGGTATTGGAGTTTCGATTACAAATAATGGATATGCCCAATTAGTTTCTA
>Ga0209355_1000604_pt1 | contig 21411 bp, 20 predicted proteins | sample LauGreSBDMM110SN_3_FD_187563 | JGI IMG/M metagenome (GOLD analysis project Ga0209355, IMG submission 187563) | Freshwater lake microbial communities from Lake Michigan, USA - Sp13.BD.MM110.SN (SPAdes) (version 2) | ecosystem: Environmental > Aquatic > Freshwater > Lake | place: Lake Michigan... | reverse complement strand
CGCCGCCCTGAACCACCGGAATTTCAAACTGGCTGATCTGGTAGCCCTTGGGCAGGTCGGGGTAAAAGTAGTTTTTGCGCGCAAAGATGCTGCGCTCGGCGATGTGCGAGCCCAGTGCCAAACCAAGCTCGATCGCACGCTCGACCGCGCCCAGGTTCATCACCGGCAGTGTGCCGGGCAAGGCCAGGTCCACGGCGCAGGCCTGGGTGTTGGGTTCGGCGCCAAAGGCGGTGGGCGCGCGGCTGAAGATTTTGCTTTGCGTGGAGAGTTGGGCGTGGGTCTCAAAGCCGATCACCACTTCGTAGCCCTGAACCAGTTTGGCGCTCATGCTGCGACTCCCGGTTGTTGTTGGTGGTGCTCGGTGGCCAACTGATATTGGTGCGCCACGTTTAGCAACTTGGCTTCTAGCAAGTAGTTGCCAATGAGCTGCAGTCCCACCGGCATGCCGCCTTCGCCCAGGCCCACGGGCAGGCTCATGCAGGGCAAACCGGCCAGTGATGCGGGCAGGGTAAAGATGTCTGCCAGGTAGCTGGCCACCGGGTCGTCAGATTTGTCGCCCAGCTTCCAGGCGGTGGTGGGTGCCACCGGGCCGGCGATCACGTCGCACTGGGCAAATGCGCTTTGGAAGTCGTCTGCGATCATTCGGCGGATTTTTTGCGCTTGCAGGTAGTACGCGTCGTAGTAGCCGTGCGAAAGCACATAGGCGCCGGTCATGATGCGGCGTTTGACCTCCTGGCCAAAGCCCTCGGCGCGGGTCTTTTTGTACATGTCGGTCAGGTCGGCAAAGTCAGCGGCGCGGTGGCCGAACTTGACGCCGTCAAAGCGGCTGAGGTTGGAGCTGGCTTCGGCCGGGGCGATGATGTAGTAGACGGGAATAGACAGTTCGGTGCGCGGCAAGGCAATCGGCACCAGCGTTGCGCCTTGCGCTTGCAATTGCGTAAGTGCTGCGTCAATGGCGCGGCGTACATCGGCGGCCAGGCCTTCGCCAAAAAACTCTTTGGGCACGCCTACGCGCAGGCCATTGAGGTTGTGGCCCAGGCCGGCAGAAAAATCTTCTGCCGCCGCGTCCAGCGAAGTCGAATCCCGGTCTAGATCAGGCCCGCACATGGCGCTGAGCAGCAGCGCGCAATCCTCGGCGCTGCGCGCCATGGGCCCGGCCTGGTCCAGGCTGGAGGCGTAGGCCACCATACCGTAGCGGCTGGCGCGGCCATAGGTCGGTTTAATGCCCGTGATGCCGCAAAACGCGGCGGGTTGGCGGATGGAGCCGCCGGTGTCGGTGCCGGTGGCTGCAGGTGTGAGGCGCGCGGCCACGGCAGCGGCGCTGCCGCCCGAGGAGCCGCCGGGCACATGCGCGGTGTTCCAGGGGTTGTTGACCGCGCCATAGGCCGAGTTTTCGTTGGCAGAACCCATGGCGAACTCGTCACAGTTGAGCTTGCCCAAAGTCACCATCCCGGCCTGGCGCAGGCGCGCGACCACGGTGGCGTCAAAGGGTGAGCGGTAGCCGCTGAGCATGCGTGAGCCTGCGGTCGTGGCCAGGTCTTTGGTGACAAAGACGTCTTTGTGCGCGATGGGCACGCCTTCGAGCGGGCCGGCGGTGCCTGCGGACAGTTTGGCGTCGGATTCACGGGCCTGGGCCAGGGTGACTTCGCTGTTGATGTCCAAAAACGCGTTGTGCGGGTTGCCGCCCAAACGGGCTAAAAAACGGGTAGCAACTTCGACCGCGCTTACTTTTTTGTTTTTGAGCAGGGCCGCCAGTTGGGCCACGCTCTGGTTGTGCAGTTCGTCCATGGCTTATTCAATCACTTTCGGAACCAGAAACAGGCCGCGCTCCACGGCCGGTGCGCTGCGCTGGTTGGCCTGGCGGTCGTTGGGTTCGCTGGCCGCGTCGGAGCGCAGGCGCAGATTGATGGGCGGCATCGTGGGCATGGCGTCCAGCGGGTGGGCCATGGGCAATACGCCGGAGGTGTCGACTTGGCTGATTTGAGTGACGATGTCAAAGAATGCGTTGATCTGGCCGAGCATTCTTGCGCTCTCTTCGGGCTGGAGATCTAGTCGAGCCAAGTTGGCGATGCGGGCGATGTCTTGGTGTGTCAGTGCCATGGCTTTGAAAAAAGGGTCTGAAACGGGGTGTAAGTAAGAAGACTGCAGGTGCGCCACAGCCCTTGTCTTGCTTGGGATGCGTTATTATCCCGCCTTTGGTGTTTAGCTTGTGCCAGCCTGTAAATGGCGCGCATTCACACCAGTTTTGGTGCCGGCCGTCGGCGCCCATGCCTGAAAAATTTGATACACGGTGATCTTGCTTCGAAGTTTGCCAAGATGCCCAACTGGACCCAACTATGTATGAATCTTTCCGCCGGTATTTTTCAACGGATCTGGCGATTGACCTTGGCACTGCCAACACCCTGATTTTCGTGCGTGACCGCGGCATCGTGCTGGACGAGCCTTCGGTGGTCGCCATACGCCACGAAGGCGGCCCTCACGGCAAGAAAAGCATCCAGGCCGTCGGCCACGAAGCCAAGGCCATGCTGGGTAAAGTTCCGGGCAATATCGAAGCCATCCGGCCGATGAAAGACGGCGTGATCGCCGACTTCACCGTCACCGAGCAGATGCTCAAGCAGTTCATCAAGATGGTGCACCCGCGCAGCATTTTCCGCCCCAGCCCCCGCATCATCATTTGCGTGCCTTGCGGCTCGACCCAGGTCGAGCGCCGTGCCATTCGTGAAAGCGCTCTGGGCGCCGGCGCCAGCGACGTTTACCTGATCGAAGAGCCCATGGCCGCGGCCATCGGCGCTGGGCTGCCGATCAGCGAGGCCAGCGGCTCGATGGTCGTGGACATCGGCGGCGGTACCACCGAGGTCGGCGTGATCTCCCTGGGCGGCATGGTCTACAAAGGCAGCATGCGCGTAGGCGGCGACCGCTTTGACGAAGCCATCATCAGCTACATCCGCCGCAACTACGGCATGCTGATCGGTGAGCCCACCGCTGAGGCCATCAAGAAAAATATCGGTTCGGCCTTTCCCGGCTCGGAAGTTCGCGAGATGGAAGTCAAGGGGCGCAACCTGTCCGAAGGCGTGCCGCGCAGCTTCACCATTTCCAGCAACGAGATTCTTGAAGCCCTGACCGACCCGCTCAACAACATCGTCACGGCCGTCAAGACCGCACTCGAACACACGCCGCCCGAGTTGGGCGCCGACATCGCCGACCGCGGCATGATGCTGACCGGTGGTGGCGCCTTGCTGCGTGACCTGGACCGCCTGCTAGCCGAAGAAACCGGCCTGCCGGTGCTGGTGGCCGAAGACCCGCTGACTTGCGTGGTGCGTGGTTGCGGCATTGCGCTGGAGCGCATGGAGCGGCTCGGCTCTATTTTCACAACCGAGTAAACGCCGCTCGCTGCACAACTTTTTTGTAGCGAGCGTAGCCAGCCATGTTTTTAGGAACGATTGACCGGTCCCCGCCGCCCTTCTTTAAGCAGGGCGTTTCTGCCTTCTCCAAGCTGCTTTTGTTCAGCGCCATGGCCCTGTTTTTAATGGTGGCCGATTCCCGTTTTTACGTGACCCAGCCGCTGAGGGCTGCGCTGGCGACTGTGCTTTACCCGGTGCAATGGTTGGCCATGCAGCCAGTAAGAGCTGTGCGAGCCGCGGGCGACTACTTCATCACCCTGGAGTCAGCCAAAACAGAGTCGCAGGAAGCGTCGACCAAACTCTTGGCTCAGGCGCTACGCGCGAGCCAGGTCGAGCAACTCACGCTGGAAAACAAGCGTTTGCGTACCTTGCTGGACTTGCGTGAGCAGCTCCAGGTCGAGGGCATCGCGGCAGAGGTCTTGTACGATGCGGCCGACCCTTACACGCGCAAGGTGATCATCAGCAAAGGAATGGCGTCTGGCATCTCGCTGGGCTCACCGGTGATCGACGAATCTGGTGTGCTCGGGCAGGTCACGCTGGTTCACCCCCTGGTCAGTGAAGTCACGCTCATCATTGACCGCGACCTGGCTATTCCGGTGCTCAATGTGCGCACCGGCGTACGCAGCCTGGCCTTCGGTGACGCCGCCGGAGGCGGCGGCCTGGAGCTGCGTTTCATGGGTAGCAACACAGATGTGCTGCAAGGCGACCTGCTCACCACCAGCGGTGTTGACGGCGTCTACCCGCCCGGCTTGCCGGTAGCCCGTATTGACCGAATAGAGCGCCGCGCCGAAACGGCCTTTGCCCGCATTCATTGCATTCCTTTGGCATTGGTTTCCGGCGTGCGGCATGTGGTGGTGCTCAAGCCGCAGTCCGCACAAATCGCGCCCCGGCCACCTGAAGCTGCACCTGTCACCCCTGCCAAGAAAGGTGGCCGGTCATGATCATGCGCGGAGGCAAGCAGCTTTTGCTGCCGGCAAGCCCCACCTTCATCTGGGCCAGTCTGTTGACGGCGCTTTTATTAGACATGCTGCCTTTCGGTCGCAATCCCTGGATGCCTGACTTCATGGCCTTGGTGTTGGTGTTCTGGAATGTGCATCAGCCGCAGCGTATCGGCATTGCGCTGGCCTTTATGTTTGGTTTGGGTGTGGATGTGCATCAAACTGCACTGCTCGGGCAACACGCTTTGTCTTACACCGCGTTGAGTTTTTTTGCGACCATGATCCACCGGCGGCTGCTGTGGTTTCCGTTGTCATCGCAGGCCATAGAAGTCTTTCCTTTGTTTTTTATATCTCACCTGGTGGACCTGTGTATCCGTCTGGTCAATGGCGACGCCTTTCCGGGCTGGAGTTTGTTGTTGGCGCCCGTGATCGAGGCCTTGTTATGGCCGGTGTTCAGCGTGATTTTGCTGGCGCCGCAGCGCCGCGCGCCGGACCCGGATGAGAACCGGCCTCTGTAAAGATATGGCCCCCACGCTTGTCGCTACGCGTACTACGCTGCCCCCCGAGGGGGCTGGCCTTGCTGCATCATGATTGAGCTGCGCAATATTGAAATTGACTTGAATCGTTTTCGCGACCGGGTGTTGGTCGCGAGTCTGGTGATGTTGTTGGCTTTTTTTATTCTGGCGCTGCGGCTGGTGTATTTGCAGGTGGTTCGCTATGACGACTTGAGCGAACAGGCTGAAAGCAATCGCACCGCGATTGTGCCGATCGTGCCGAACCGCGGCTTGATCCTGGACCGTAACGGCGTGGTTTTGGCCACCAATTATTCGGCATACACCTTGGAGATCATGCCGTCGAAGGTGGCCAATATTGATGCAACCATTGAGGCGCTTGCACAGTTCATTGATATTCAGCCACGTGACAAGCGTCGCTTCAAAAAAATGCGTGAGGACTCCAAAAGCTTTGAGTCTTTACCTATTCGCACACGATTGACTGACGAAGAAGTGGCGCGCTTTGCGGCGCAGCGTTTCCGCTTCCCCGGCGTGGACATCAAGGCCCGCCTGTTTCGCAGTTACCCGTATGGCGAGCTGGGCAGCCACGTGGTGGGCTATATCGGCCGCATCAACCAGCGCGAGAAAGAGCGCATCGAGGAAAGCGAAGACGAAGGCAATTACCGTGGTACCGACTACATCGGCAAGCTGGGCGTCGAGCAGAGTTACGAGACGCAGTTGCACGGTATTACCGGAGTCGAGCAGGTTGAAACGTCCGCCGGCGGTCGCGCCATCCGCAAGCTTGCCAGCAGCCCGTCCACACCGGGCAACACGGTCATGCTGAGCATTGACATCAAATTGCAAAAGATGGTGGAAGACATGTTCGGAGACCGTCGCGGCGCGCTGGTGGCGATAGATCCACGCTCGGGTGAGGTGCTGGCCTTTGTCAGTAAGCCGACGTTTGACCCGAATTTGTTTGTCGACGGTATTGATGCGGAAAGCTGGCAGACGCTGAACGATTCAATCGAAAAACCCCTGCTCAACCGGGCTCTGCGCGGTACCTACCCGCCCGGCTCGACCTACAAACCTTTCATGGCCATGGCCGCGCTGGAGGTTGGCAAGCGATCGGCCGGCACCGTTATCAATGACACCGGTTCCTGGACTTTCGGCGGGCACCAGTTCCGCAGCCACGGGCTGCCGCTGGGACCTGTGGACATGCACCAAAGCATCGTGAAATCAAGCAATGTGTATTACTACTCGCTGGCCAATGAATTGGGCGTCGATGCCATCTATGACTTCATGATGCCGCTGGGCTTCGGGCAGATCACTGGCATCGACATCAATGGTGAAGTGCGCGGTATTTTGCCCAACCAGCAATGGAAGCGCAATAACTACAAAAAGCCGGAGCAACAAAAATGGTACGCCGGCGAGACGATTTCCCTTGGCATTGGCCAGGGTTACAACTCTTTCACTATGCTGCAGCTGGCGCAGGCGACGGCGGTCCTGGCCGCCAACGGCATCAAGCACAAGCCCCGGCTGATTCTCGGCACCCAGGACAGCGTCACGCGCGCACTGGTGCCGGCAGTCATTGAGCCGCCGGAAGACCTCAAGTTCAAGCCCGACAATGTGGAGGTTGTGCGCCGTGCCATGGTGGGCGTCACGCAAGATGGCACCTCAGCTCGCGTCTTTGCCGGCGCAAGCTACCTCAGCGGGGGCAAGACCGGAACTGCCCAAGCTGTGTCAGTCGGGCAAAAAGACAAATACAACGCCGCCAAGCTCGAAGAGCATTTGCGTGACCATGCGCTGTACACCGCTTTTGCACCTTCCGACAACCCGCGAATCGCTTTGGCGCTGGTGGTTGAAAACGCAGGCTTCGGCGCTGCGCAAGCCGCCCCCATTGCGCGGCGTGTGTTTGACTATGTTTTACTTGGACACTACCCCAACGAAGAGGATCTGCAAGCGGTGAAGGCCGGTCAGGCGGCAGCGCCAATGGGTAAGCCGCGTGAAGTTGCCAATGTGAATGTGCTGGGTGTGACCGAGCTGCGCCCCGGTGTCCCGGGTGTAGCGCCGGCCAGCTTGTTCACGCCTTCGGGTGCACCGCAAGCCCGACCGAAGGCCCCCGGCGTGCCGCTTGCGTCACCCGCCTCCAGCACGGCGCGGTCAGGGCGCTGAGGCCCTGCATCTGCGGCACCAGGCGTTCAGCGCAAAAAGGCGTCGTAGCCGGTCTTCAGGATCAGCGCGCTGACCACCAAGATGAAAATTACGCGTACAAATCGCGCGCCATGTTTGAGCGCCATGTGTGTCCCCAGCAAGCTGCCCAGCACGTTGGCCACGGCCAGCGTCAGCGCAATGTGCCACCACACGTGTCCCTTGTAGGCGAACAGCAGCAAGGCGGACAAGTTGGTGGCAGTGTTGACCAGTTTGGCCGAAGCCGAGGCGTTTAAAAAGTCATAGCCCAGCCAGCGCACAAACAAAAAAACTAAAAAACTGCCGGTGCCCGGGCCAAAGAAGCCATCGTAAAACCCGATCACCAGCCCGATACAACAGGCCGCCAGTGTCTCTGCGCGGCCGGCAAAGCGCGGCGCATGGTGCCGGCCCATTTCTTTTTTGGCCAGGGTATAGATCAGCACAGCCAGCAACACCAAGGGTAGCAACCGGCGCAAAAATTGCGGCGAGATCTCCGTGACCAGCCAGGCGCCGGCCATCGAGCCGATAAAGCCTGTGACGGCGGCCGGCAGCAAGGCAGCCCAGCGCAGCTCAACCCGCCTGGCATATTGCACAGAGGCCACGGCGGTGCCGCAAATGGAGGCCCCTTTGTTGACGCCAAAGAGTGTGGCAGGGTGGGTGTTTGGAAAGGCTGCAAAAAGGGCTGGCACCAGCACCAGACCGCCGCCGCCGACGATGGCGTCTACAAACCCGGCCAGCAGGGAGGCGGCGGTGACAAATAAGATTTCCATGCGGACGATTGTCTCAGGCCGCTTGCTGCAGCCGGGCATAAAAAAAGCGCCGGGGTTGCCAGCGCTTTTTTCGGGCCCATCGTGTGAACGGTCCGATTAACTTGTTTCTTATTTGACTTCTGAGTCTCCCCCGCTCCTCGCAAGACGAGAGCTTGTCTCGTTTGCAGTGAATTCACTATAGGCGGCTGAACCAATGACCGCATTGGTGCTTTCCCGAGGGCTTATTCGCCCCGGGCAATCCAATCGGCCGCTTTTTCCGCAATCATCAGGGTCGGCGAGTTGGTGTTGCCGCTGGTGATGAGTGGCATCACGCCGGCATCGACCACGCGCAGCCCGCTGATGCCGCGCACCCGCAGGTGCGAGTCCACCACGGCCATGGGGTCGTCAACTTTGCCCATTTTGGTGGTACCCACGGGGTGAAAAATGGTGGTGGCGATGTCGCCGGCAAGCCGGGCCAGTTCGTCGTCGCTCTGGTGTTGCGTCCCGGGGCGGAACTCTTCGGGCTGGTAGGCGGCCAGCGCGCTCTGCCCGACGATACGCCGCGTCAGGCGCAAAGACTCGACCGCCACCTGCCGGTCTTCGGGCGTGCTCAGGTAGTTGGGGGCAATGGCCGGTGCATCTTCAAAGCGGGCGCTTTTAATGTTGACGCAGCCGCGGCTGGTCGGGTTGATGTTGCAGACGCTGGCGGTAAAAGCGTTGAAGTCGTGCAGCGGCTCGCCAAAGGCGTCCAGCGACAGCGGTTGCACGTGGTATTGAATGTTCGGGTGGGCTTGGTCGGAGCTGGAGCGCGTGAAAGCGCCCAGCTGCGAAGGCGCCATGCTCATCGGGCCGGTGCGGGCCCAGGCGTATTCCAAACCGATTTTGGCCTTGCCCCAAAGCGAATTGGCCATGGTGTTGAGCGTCACGTTGCGTTTGCCGCCGGTGCCGATTTTGTAGACCGAGCGGATTTGCAGATGGTCTTGCAAGTTGGCGCCCACGCCGGGCAGATCTTGTTTGACCTCGATGCCGTGCTGCTTGAGCAGCGCCGACGGACCGATGCCTGAGAGTTGCAGTAGTTGCGGGGAGCCGATGCTGCCGGCGCAGAGCAGCACTTCGCCACGCAGCCCACCTGAGTCGCGCGTAGCCAGCGCTTTGACGCGCTCGCTACCGCTCCAGACCTCGACGCCCGTACAACGTTGGCTGCCATCGGCTTGCTTTTCAATGATCAACTGGCACACCTGCGCGCTGGTCCACATTTCAAAGTTGGGCCGGCCAAAGCAGGTCGGGCGCAGGAAGGCTTTGGCCGTGCTCCAACGAAAGCCGCTCTTTTGGTTGACTTCGAAATAGCCCACACCTTCGTTGTCGCCGGTGTTGAAGTCGTCGGTGGCCGGAATGCCGGCTTGCTGCGCCGCCAGCGAGAAGGCCTCAAGAATGTCCCAGCGCAGGCGCTGTTTTTCGACGCGCCATTCACCACCGATTTTTTGGGCCAGGCCCCGGCTGCCCGCGTGCTGGCTTTTGTGGCCGTGCAGACGGCGGAAGTTCTCGTTGACCTGGCCCTGCGATGCGTCGAGCTTGTAGTGGTCCTCGTGCATGCGAAAGCTGGCCAGCGCACTGTCCCAGCGCCAAGCATCGTCGCCGGTGAGTTCGGCCCAGCGTTCGTAGTCGCGCGCCTGGCCGCGCATGTAGATCATGCCGTTGATGCTGGACGAGCCGCCCAGGGTTTTGCCGCGCGGGTAGCCCAGCGAACGACCGTTCAGGCCGGGTTCGGCTTCGGTCTTGTAAAGCCAGTCGGTGCGCGGGTTGCCGATGCAATGCAGGTAGCCCACCGGAATATGAATCCAGTGGTAGTCGTCACGCCGGCCGGCCTCGATCATCAGCACGCGCTTGCTGGCATTGGCGCTCAGGCGGTTGGCCAGCAGGCAACCGGCGGTGCCGCCGCCGATGATGATGTAGTCAAAGTTGAGGTCGCTCATGGTGTTTCGATACTTTCGAAAGTGAAGTCCGGCGCGCGAGATCAGGCGTTGCCGCGCAAAACCGGAAAGAGTTTGCTCAGGCCGTCGGCCATCAGTTCTACGGCCAGTGCTGCCAGGACCAGGCCCATCAGCCGGGTCATCACATTGATGCCGGTCTTGCCGAGTGCGCGTGCGATCGGGCCGGCCAGCGAAAAGCACAGCGCTGTGGCCAGCGCCACCACCACGCCGTAACCGATCAGCGTGGCCATTTGCCAGAAGGTCTTGGCCTTGTCAGCATAAATCACCACAGTGGACATGGTGGCCGGGCCGGTCAGCAGCGGAATGGTCAGCGGCACCACGGCGATGCTGGCGCCTTGCGCGGCGCGTTCTTCGGCGTCATGTAATTCGTCGGGGTTGGTTTTGGTTTGCGGTGTTTCGGCGTTCAGCATGCTCAGTGCGGCAGTCAGCAGCAGCATGCCCCCACCGACTTGAAAGCTGGCCAGGGAAACGCCGAAAAACTCCAGAATCTGCACGCCTAACAGTGCGCTTGCTGCAATCACGGCAAATGCGCTGCAAGAAGAAATCAGGATCGTGCGACGACGCTGCTCCGGCGAGAAGCTTTGAGTGTAGTGAATGAAAAATGCCACGCAGGCCAGCGGGTTGACGATGGCCAGCAGCGTGACCAAGGGCTTGAAATCCATCAGCGGCCGCCAGTCACGTCCAGCACAGTGCCTGTGGTGTAGCTGGACTCCGGGCTCATCAGCCAAAGAATGCTGCAGGCGACTTCTTCGGCGCTGCCGGGGCGCTGCATGGGCACCTGTGGCGCCATTTCACGGGCACGGTCGGGCAGGCCGCCTGAGGCGTGAATTTCTGTGTCGATGATGCCGGGCCGCACTGCGTTAACGCGTATGCCCTCGGTGGCCACTTCCTTGGCCAGACCGACGGTGAAGCTGTCAATGGCGCCCTTGGCCGCCGCATAGTCCACGTACTGGCCGGGCGCGCCCAGGCGGGCCGCAACGCTGGACAGGTTGACGATGGTGCCGCCAGTGCCGCCGTGGCGCGTGCTCATGCGCCGCACGGCCTCGCGCGCGCAGACAAAGCTGCCATAGACATTGATCTCGAACATGCGCCTAAAGCGCGCCATGCTCATGGCGTCTACGCGCGAGGTCTGGTCCACCACGCCGGCGTTGTTGACCAGTGCTGTCAGGCGGCCTAGCTTGGCATCGACTTTTTCAAACATCGTCAGCACTTGCGCTTCGTCGGCCACGTCAGCCTGCACCGCCATGGCGGTACCGCCGGCTTGTCGGATTTGCCGCACTACTTCGTCGGCGGCCAAAGAATTAGCGCTGTAATTGACGGCAACGGCATAGCCTTGGCGCGCAGCCAGCAGGGCCGTGGCAGCGCCAATACCGCGCGAAGCGCCAGTGATCAAAACAACAGCAGACATGGGTTTCTCCGGCAACAATGGTGATGCCGGTTATAAACGCCGGCCAGGATTCAATGTAACTCACTGCAACACTCCGGAGAGCCCCATGAGCGCCACGATCGACTACTACTTCAGCCCGGCCAGCCCCTGGACTTACCTGGGCCATGCGCGTTTTACCGACATGGCCCGCCGGGCCGGCGCCAGTATTCGCTTGCTGCCCACGGATTTCGGCAAGGTTTTTGCTGTCTCCGGTGGCCTGCCGCTGGGCCAGCGCGCGCCACAGCGCCAGGCTTACCGCTTGGTTGAGCTGGCGCGCTTCAGCCAGCATTTACAGCTGCCCATGCATGTCAAGCCGCGCTTTTTCCCGGTGGCTGGCGACGACGCGGCTCGCCTGATGATTGCGGTGGACCAGCATGACGGCGTCGAGGCGGCGATGCGCTTGAGCGGCGCCATCTTTGCAGCCGTCTGGCGCGACGAGCGAAATATTGCCGACGCCGCTGTACTGGCCGAACTGTTGAGCGAGCAAGGCTTGAGCGCGCAGCGTCAGCAGCAAGCCGGCAGTGCTGAAGTTACCCAGCGCTACGATGCCAATACCCAGCAGGCTATCGACAAGTCCGTGTTCGGGGCGCCGACCTATGTGGTCGATGGCGAAATGTTCTGGGGTCAGGACCGGCTTGACTTTGTCGAGCGAAAACTGCTGGCCCACTAAATTCTTTTTCTTTTTTTCAGGAGTGACTCAACATGGGCTCTTTCATTGATCTTGCCGCTGCCGATGGTTTTAAGCTGCCGGCCTACTTGGCCGCGCCGGCCGGCCAACCCAAGGGCGCGGTGGTGGTGCTGCAAGAAATTTTCGGTGTCAATTCGCATATCCGTGCGGTCGCAGACGGCTACGCAGCGGCCGGCTACCTGGCGATTGCGCCGGCCACTTTTCATCGCGTTCAAGCCGGCGTGGACTTGGGCTACACCCCAGCTGACATGGGCCAAGGCATGGGTCTGAAGGCTGCTGCCGAGGCATTACCGGCACCGGGCGTTTTGCAGGATATTCAGGCGGCGATCGACCACGCCCGCCAAGCCAGCGGCGGCAAGGTCGGCATCGTCGGCTATTGTTGGGGCGGCTTGCTGAGCTGGCGCGCGGCTTGTTTGCTCAAGAGTTTGAGCGCTGCGGTTTGCTACTACGGCGGCGGCATGACGGGGCCGGATGAGTCAGCGCGACAGCCGGTTTGCCCGGTGCTGGCCCACTTCGGCAAGAAGGACCACTGGATTGCAATGGACACGGTCAATGCATTCGCCGCCGCCCAACCGGAGGTGTCGGTGCAAGCTTACGAGGCCGACCATGGTTTCAACTGTGACCAGCGTGGCTCTTATGACGAGCCTGCGGCCACACTGGCACGCGCGCGCAGCCTGGCATTTTTCACGCAGCACCTGGGCTGAGCGTCGCCAGCTTGAGCCGGCAAGACACCCGTGCCCGCCGGCAGAGCGCAGGTGATGGGGGCTTGGCGCCTGAATGCCGGGGGCGCCCGGTGAGACTCAGCTGCGTTGCAGCCGGCGCGCCGCTTCAATGGCAAAGTAAGTGAGCACCCCGTCGGCACCGGCACGCTTGAAGGACAGCAAGCTTTCGAGCATCACCGCGTCATGGTCCAGCCAGCCGTTTTGGGCGGCGGCCTTGAGCATGGCGTACTCACCCGAGACCTGGTAGGCAAAGGTCGGCACCTTGAACTCGTCTTTCACCCGGCGCACCACGTCCAGGTAGGGCATGCCGGGCTTGACCATCACCATGTCGGCGCCTTCGGCGATGTCCAGCGCCACTTCGCGCAGCGCTTCGTCGGTGTTGCCAGGGTCCATCTGGTAGACCTTTTTGTCGGCCTTGCCCAGGTTGCCTGCCGAGCCGACCGCGTCGCGGAACGGGCCGTAAAAGGCGCTGGCGTATTTGGCGCTGTAGGCCATGATGCGTGTGTGAATCAGCCGCCGGCCTTCCAGCGCAGTGCGGATGGCGCCAATGCGCCCGTCCATCATGTCGCTGGGCGCGACGATGTCCACGCCGGCCTCGGCCTGCGTCAGCGCCTGCTCGGTCAGCACGGCCACGGTCTCGTCGTTCAAGATGTAGCCGGTGTCGTCGAGCAGGCCGTCCTGACCGTGGCTGGTGAAGGGGTCGAGCGCGACGTCGGTCATGACGCCGAGTTCCGGAAAGCGTTTTTTGAGTTCGCGCACAACGCGCGGCACCAGGCCTTCGGGGTTCATGGCCTCGCGGCCGTCGGGCGTTTTCAGGGCCAGGTCAATCACCGGGAACAGCGCCATTACCGGGATGCCCAGCTTGACGCACTCTTCAGCCACCGGCAGCAGCAAGTCCAAGCTCAGGCGCTCGACGCCGGGCATAGAGGCAATCGGCACCCGCTGGCGCTGACCGTCGGTGACGAACACCGGGTAAATCAGGTCGTGTGCGGTCAGGCTGTTTTCACGCACCAGATTGCGTGTGAAGCTGTCGCGACGCAGGCGGCGGGGCCGGCCAAGTGGGAAGGGTGCGAAGGTGGTCATGGGCAAATTGTGCCAAAACTTGCGGCCGGAGCCCAGCGCTACACTGCCGGCATGCTCTGGGTCAAATCGTTTCACATCATCTTTGTTGCCAGCTGGTTCGCCGGGCTGTTCTATTTGCCGCGGATTTTTGTGAACCTGGCCATGGTGCCCGAGGGCAGCGTAGCCGAGCGCGAGCGCCTGCTGCTGATGGCTCGCAAGCTGCTGCGATTCACCACCTTGCTGGCGGCGCCGGCGCTGGTGCTGGGGCTTTGGCTGTGGCTGGGTTACGGTATCGGCCGCGGCCCGGGCAATGGTTGGATGCACGCCAAGCTGGTGGTGGTGGCGCTGGCGCTGGCTTATCACCACCTTTGCGGGCGGGTACTCAAAGATTTTGTGGCTCACCGCAATTCACGCAGCCATGTCTGGTGGCGCTGGTTCAACGAGTTGCCGGTGCTGATGTTGGTGGCGGCTGTGGTGCTGGTGGTGGTCAAGCCCTGGCAGGGCTGATCCATAGCGCCCCAACTTGAGTCAAACATGGTGGCGCCTGCATGAGCTCCGCCCTGCACCGGACCACGGCTTGGCCATTGGCATTGGCTACTTTGTGCCTAATTGTTTATGCCAGCCTTTACCCCTTCACCGGCTGGCGCGACCAGGGCTTGTCGCCATTCGTTTTTTTGACTTCAGCCTGGCCGCGCTACTGGACCGGCTTTGATGTCAGTACCAATTTCCTGGGTTACGCCCCTTTGGGTTTCTTGCTCGCGCTGGCGGCGCTGCGCAGTGGCCGGGGGGCCTGGGCCATCACGCTGGCGAGTCTGGCGTCAGCTGCGCTGTCTTTGAGCCTGGAGACTTTGCAGGCGCATTTGCCGTCCAGGGTTCCCTCCAATGTTGACTTTGCGCTCAACGCCGCAGGCGCCTGGGCCGGTGCGGCGAGCGCTTCGTTGCTGGAAAAAATGGGCGTGTTGCATCGTTGGAGCGATTTCCGGGCGCGCTGGTTTGAAACCGAGGCGCGAGGCGCTTTGGTTTTGCTGGCCTTGTGGCCACTGGCTTTGCTGTTCCCGGTGTCGGTGCCGCTGGGCCTGGGCCAGATTCTCGAGCGGCTGGAGCCGGCGCTGGCCGCGCTTCTGGTGGACTCGCCTTTTTTGGAATGGCTGCCGATACGGGAAGTTGAGCTCCAGCCCATGGTGCCGGCCTCGCAGGTGATTGTTGTTGCACTGGGCGGGCTTATTCCCTGCTTGATCGCTTATGGTGTGATGCGCGGCTGGGCTCACCGCAGCGCCGCCGTTTTGTGGCTGTTGGCCGTTGGTCTGCATTTCACGGTGCTGTCTGCGGCCCTGAGTTACGGGCCAACGCATGCATGGGCCTGGTTTGACCTGCCAGTGCGCGTCGGTTTTCTGGGCGCCTGCTTGCTGGCGCTGCTGACTTTGTGGACATCCCCGCGCACGGCCACCGTGCTGGCCTTGCTGGCCTTGAGTGTGCAGCTGGTCATGCTCAATCAGGCTTCGGCCAGCCCCTATTTGGCGCAAAACCTGCAAATTTGGGAGCAGGGTCGGTTTATCCGCTTTCACGGACTGGCTCAATGGCTGGGCTGGTCATGGCCGTTTGCAGCCCTGGCCTACGTGATCATGCGCTTGTGTCGGCCCGAGGGTGTGCCGGGCGCCTCGCGCCCGTAAAATCAGTCCATGACTCTTGTGACACCTTTGCCATCAGATGGCAGTGCAGCGCCTGCATCTTATTACCAGCGCCATGTTTTCTTTTGCCTCAATGAGCGCAGTAACGGCCAAAACGCCTGCGCACATCATGGCGCGCAAGCTGCGTTTGACCACTGCAAGTCGCGTGTCAAAGACGCCGGCTTGAGCGGTCCCGGCCAGGTGCGTGTCAACAAGGCCGGATGCCTGGACCGCTGTGCTGCCGGTCCGGTGCTGGTGGTGTACCCGGAGGCGGTTTGGTACAGCTACGTCGATGCGCATGACATTGACGAAATTGTTGAGTCGCACCTTCAAAATGGTCAGGTGGTGGAACGCTTACTGACGCCGCCGGATCTGGGCCGCTAAAACATGGCCGCCACGAATGCCTGGTTTTGAACGCTCAAACACAAAAAATCATGATCCAAGGCCAGGCGGGCCGGATCGAAATGGCCCTGGACGAGCCCGCCACCACCGCCAAAGGGGTGGCCGTGATTGCCCATCCGCATCCCTTGTTTGGCGGCACCATGGACAACAAGGTGGTGCAAACATTGGCGCGCGCTTTCACCCAGTGTGGCTGGACAGCGGTCCGGTTTAATTTTCGGGGTGTGGGCGGCAGCGAGGGCAGCCATGACGAAGGCCGCGGTGAACTGTTGGACATGCTGTCCGTGGTGCGGCATGCCGCACCGGCCGGGCGATTAGCGCTGGCGGGTTTTTCGTTCGGCGCTTTTGTCACCTCCCACGCTTTGGCCGCGCTTGAGGAAGAGCGTGAGATCGACAGCCTGGTGCTGGTCGGTACTGCCTCCAGCCGGTTTTCGGTGGCGCCTGTTCCGAGCCAGGCCCATGCCAAGACTTTGGTGATCCACGGCGAGAGCGATGAGACGGTGCCCTTGGCCAGCGTGCTCGACTGGGCTCGCCCCCAATTCCTGCCGGTCACGGTGGTACCGGGGGTCGGTCATTTCTTTCATGGACAATTGCCCTTATTGAAGAGCCTGGTGGTGCGTCACTTGAGCTGAAACCGTGACGGCACGCAGCCCAGTTTTTGTCCCATGAGGGCGAACCTTCTTATTGAAGAAATAAAAACTATGCCCCGATTCACACGCGTGTTGGCCGCCCTTGCCAGCTTTTTTGTTTTGTTTGCAACGCTGTCGCAGGGTGCCCCGGTGCTTGCTCAGCAAGTTCAGCCGCCAGAGGTGGCTGCGCGTGCATACCTGGTGCTGGATATCACGGCCAACCAGATTCTGGCGGCCAAAGATATCGATACACCGATCGAGCCGGCGTCGCTGACAAAGCTGATGACGGCCTACCTGGTATTTGATGCGCTCAGAGCCAAAAAAATAGACCTGAAGCAAACCTTGGGGGTGAGCGAGCGCGCTTGGAAAATGCCGGGTTCGCGCATGTTCATCGACCCGAAGATGAAGGTGCCGGTTGAAGATCTGATCAAAGGCATGATCGTGCAGTCAGGTAATGACGCCACGGTAGCGCTGGCCGAGGGCGTGGGCGGAACTGTCGAGCGCTTTGTGCAGATGATGAACGAGCGCGCCAAGATTTTGGGCATGAAGTCCAGCAGCTTCACCAACCCCGAAGGCTTGACCGAGCCCGGCCACAGCACAACCGCCCGCGATTTGAGCCTGCTGGCAACCCGGCTGCTGGAGGATTTTCCGGACTACACCGGCTACTATGCGCTGAAAAAATACCGGTATCCGGGCACTCCGGCGGCCAACGACAGCAACCGTAACTTGCTGCTGTTTCGCGACCCCTCAGTCGACGGCCTCAAAACCGGCCATACAGCGGCAGCGGGTTTTTGCATGATCGCCACCGCCAAGCGTGATGTTCCCGGCCTGGGCGTCCAGGGCGCGCGCGGGAATCGCCGCCTCATGGCCATTGTGTTGGGTGCCGCCAGCGAAAACGCCCGGGCCACCGAGTCTCAAAAACTGCTTAACTGGGGCTATACCGCGTTTGAAGTGGTCAAGCTGTTCGATGCCGCGCAGCCGGTGGTGTCTCCCCCGGTCTGGAAGGGCAAGTCAAATGTTGTCAATCTGGGCCGTCCGGAAGCCATTGTGGTGGCGGTACCGGCGGGCAGCGGCGCCAAGCTCAAAACCCAGGTGGTCCGACCTAACCCGCTGGTAGCGCCTTTTCGGCGTGGCCAGGCGATCGGCACGCTCAGGGTCACTGCGGCCAATGATGTGGTGGTGGCCGAAGTGCCTTTGCTGGCGCTGGAAGCCGTTGACGAGGCCGGCGTGCTGGGGCGTGCCTGGGACTCGATCCGCCTGTGGATCAAGTAACGGTCGGCTGCTTTGGCGGCGGCAAGGCCTTGATTTCCATGCCTCATTCCAGCCTGCTACAATCGTAGGCTTTTCCGGAAATTCCGGAAGGATTTACGTTTTTCCGGTTTTTCACGTGCCTGGCACGGACTACCCGGGTCAGTTAGATATCAGACGTTGAGGGACGTTTTTAAATGCCAACCATTAACCAGCTAGTGCGTCAGGGGCGCGAAGTCGAGAAGATCAACTCGAAAAGCCCCGCGATGCAAAACTCACCGCAGCGCCGCGGCGTGTGCACCCGTGTGTACACCACGACGCCCAAGAAACCAAACTCGGCTCTGCGTAAAGTCGCCAAAGTGCGCTTGACCAACGGGTTTGAGATCATCTCCTACATCGGCGGCGAAGGCCACAACCTGCAGGAACACAGCGTTGTGCTGGTTCGTGGCGGTCGTGTCAAGGATTTGCCCGGTGTTCGTTACCACATCGTGCGTGGCTCGCTCGACTTGCAGGGTGTCAAAGACCGCAAGCAGTCGCGCTCCAAGTACGGCGCGAAAAAGCCGAAAGCCAAATAAATCCGTTCGGCTCGGTCCGTCCTAGTGGTGACCGTACCAGAAGCGCTTGCAAACGGTTTGCAGACGACTTCAAAAAAGGTGCTCCCCTCGTCCCGGCAGGGCGTTGAGAGCCAAGTGACCCAAGCGCAAATAGTTGTGCCGGTCGAGTAAGTGAGAGTTAATTAACTCTCGCGGTGTTGTCCCAGGACTTTCTGGAGCGGTGCCAACTGAAGCAAAGAGGTGAAAAAATGCCACGTCGTCGCGAAGTCCCTAAACGTGAAATTCTTCCTGATCCTAAATTTGGCGATGTCGATCTCGCCAAGTTCATGAACGTGATCATGCAAGGCGGCAAGAAAGCCGTCGCCGAGCGCATTATTTATGGCGCGCTCGACTTTATCGAGAAAAAGAACCCCGGCAAAGACCCTTTGGAAGCTTTCCACATGGCCATTGGCAACATCAAGCCCATGGTTGAAGTGAAGTCCCGCCGTGTCGGTGGCGCCAACTACCAGGTGCCTGTTGAGGTTCGCCCTGTGCGCCGTATGGCTTTGGCCATGCGCTGGCTCAAAGAAGCTGCCAAAAAGCGTGGTGAAAAATCCATGTCCTTGCGTCTGGCCAATGAGCTGATGGAAGCAACCGAAGGCCGTGGCGGCGCCATGAAAAAGCGTGACGAAGTTCACCGCATGGCCGAAGCTAACAAGGCTTTCAGCCACTTCCGCTTCTAAAGTTGACGTGCATGTTGGCAGCGTGAATCTGACGCGTTGACGGCGGGTCCAGTGCGCACTGCGTGCCTGGCCTGCAAAGCTCAAGCCCAAATTCTTGCCGGCCCTCACCGCAAAGTGCCGCCGGCACTCGCGCAGTTAAAACATGCGTCATGTTTTTAGCCATCTATTGTTCTTTTGGTGAACTGAAAGTTATTTATGTCCCGCGCTACACCCATTAAAAATTACCGCAACATCGGTATTTCCGCGCACATCGACGCCGGAAAAACGACTACGACCGAGCGTATTTTGTTTTACACAGGCGTGAGCCACAAAATTGGTGAAGTCCATGATGGCGCAGCCACCATGGACTGGATGGAGCAAGAGCAAGAGCGTGGCATCACGATCACCTCGGCGGCCACCACCTGTTTCTGGAAGGGCATGGACTCGTCCTACCCTGAGCACCGCATCAACATCATCGACACCCCGGGCCACGTTGACTTCACCATTGAAGTCGAGCGCTCGATGCGCGTGCTGGACGGCGCTTGCATGGTGTACTGCGCTGTGGGCGGCGTGCAGCCCCAGTCCGAGACCGTCTGGCGTCAGGCCAACAAGTACAAAGTGCCGCGCCTGGCCTTTGTCAACAAGATGGACCGCACCGGCGCCAACTTCTTCAAGGTTGTCGAAGGTATGAAGCTGCGCCTCAAGGCCAGCCCCGTGCCCATGGTGATCCCTATCGGCGCCGAAGAAAACTTCACCGGCGTAGTCGACTTGATCATGATGAAAGCCATCATCTGGGACGAGGCTTCGCAAGGTATGAAGTTCGAATACCGCGAAATCCCCCCTGAACTACTGGTATTGGCCAAAGAGTGGCGCGAAAAAATGGTTGAGGCCGCCGCCGAAGCCAATGAAGAGCTGATGAACAAATACCTCGAAGAGGGTGATCTCTCTGAGGCAGAAATCAAATTCGGTATCCGCACCCGGACCATCGCCAGCGAAATCCAGCCCATGTACTGCGGTTCGGCTTTTAAGAACAAAGGTGTTCAGCGCATGCTGGACGCCGTGATCGACTTCATGCCCGCACCCGTCGATATCCCGCCTGTTACGGGCACGGACGATGACGAGGCACCAGTGAGCCGCAACGCGGACGATGGGGAAAAATTCTCTGCATTGGCCTTTAAGCTGATGACCGACCCGTTCGTGGGCCAGCTCACCTTTGTGCGCGTTTACTCGGGCGTTCTGAAAAAGGGCGACACCGTTTACAACCCGATCAAGGGCAAGAAAGAGCGTATCGGCCGTATCGTTCAGATGCACGCCAATGAGCGCCAGGAAGTCAGCGAAATTGTTGCCGGCGATATCGCCGCTTGCGTCGGCTTGAAAGACGTGACCACGGGTGAAACACTGTGCGATCCAGACGCGATCATCATGCTTGAGCGCATGGTCTTCCCTGAGCCTGTGATTGCGCAGGCCGTAGAGCCCAAGACCAAAGCTGACCAGGAAAAAATGGGCATCGCTTTGCAGCGTCTGGCTGCAGAAGATCCGTCTTTCCGCGTCAAGACCGACGAAGAATCGGGTCAGACGATCATTGCCGGCATGGGCGAGTTGCACCTCGAGATCATCGTGGACCGCATGAAGCGCGAGTTCGGTGTCGAGGCCAACGTCGGCAAGCCGCAAGTCGCTTACCGCGAGACCATCCGCAAGACCGTAGAAGATGCCGAAGGCAAGTTCGTGCGTCAGTCCGGCGGCAAGGGCCAGTACGGCCACGTGGTTCTGAAGATCGAACCCAATGAGCCGGGCAAGGGCATTGAGTTCATCGACGCCATCAAGGGCGGTGTGGTGCCACGCGAATACATTCCTGCGGTTGAAAAAGGCATTTATGAAGCCGTCACCACTGGCGTTTTGGCGGGCTATCCTGTGGTGGACGTCAAAGTCACACTGCACTTCGGTTCGTACCACGACGTGGACTCGAATGAGTTGGCCTTCAAGATGGCTGCCATCTTCGGCTTCAAAGAAGGCTGCCGCAAGGCCGGTCCGGTAATTCTGGAGCCGATGATGGCCGTGGAAGTCGAGACCCCTGAAGACTACGCCGGTAACGTGATGGGCGACTTGTCCTCACGCCGCGGCATGGTCCAAGGCATGGAAGACATGATCGGTGGCGGCAAAGCCATCAAGGCCGAAGTGCCTCTGTCCGAGATGTTCGGCTACTCGACCACGCTGCGCTCCGCAACACAAGGGCGTGCCACGTACTCCATGGAGTTCAAGCACTACGCTGAAGCACCGCGCAACGTGTCTGAAGCCATCATGGCTTCCCGCGCTAAGTAAAAATTTCACCTGTCTGCGATTGTGTGCCCCTCGCTGCCCGTGGCGGGGGAATAAGCAACACAGTGCAGACGTTAAACCTGTCACGTGGCACGTTCTTTATCTGGAGTAAGTTATGGCAAAAGAAAAATTCGCACGAACCAAGCCGCACGTTAACGTTGGCACGATTGGCCACGTTGACCACGGCAAAACCACCCTGACAGCGGCCATCACGATTGTTTTGGCGGCCAAATTTGGCGGCA
>Ga0209355_1000602_pt1 | contig 21424 bp, 5 predicted proteins | sample LauGreSBDMM110SN_3_FD_187563 | JGI IMG/M metagenome (GOLD analysis project Ga0209355, IMG submission 187563) | Freshwater lake microbial communities from Lake Michigan, USA - Sp13.BD.MM110.SN (SPAdes) (version 2) | ecosystem: Environmental > Aquatic > Freshwater > Lake | place: Lake Michigan, USA... | reverse complement strand
TGTTGGTATTGGTACTACCATTACTCGTCAGTTATTAGATGTGTCTAGTGGAAATGCCATTATCAGTGGCTCTGTAGGAATTGGTACAACAGTCCCTATAAGAACACTTCATGTACAAGGACAAGCATATATTAGTACCAATGTAGGTATTGGAACTACTGTTTTCCGACAAACATTGGATATATTTGGTGGAAATGCAATTATCAGTGGATCTATTGGAATTGGTACAACAGTTCCTGTAAGAATACTTCATGTTGTAGGTCAAAGTTATTTGAGTACCAATATTGGAATTGGTACTACGATTGCTCGTCAACTAGTAGATATTTCTGGTGGAAATGCTATTGTAAGTGGTTCTGTAGGAATTGGTACAACGGTTCCTGTAAGAACATTGCATGTTGTGGGTCAAAGTTACTTTAGTACCAATGTTGGAATTGGTACTACCATTACTAGACAGTTATTAGATATCTTTGGTGGAAATGCAATTGTAAGTGGTTCTATTGGAATTGGTACAATAGTTCCAATTACACCCCTTCATGTTGTGGGTCAAAGTTACTTTAGTACCAATGTAGGTATTGGTACTACAATAGCAATACAACCATTGCATGTTTTTGGTCAAAGTACCTTTAGTGATAATATTGGTATTGGAACAACACTTCCAAGACAATTATTAGATATCCAAGGAGGAAATGCCATTGTAAGTGGAAGCATTGGTATTGGAACAATTACACCTTTACAACCATTACATGTTGTGGGTCAAAGTTATTTAAGTACCAATGTAGGAATTGGCACTACAATTACAAGACAATTGTTAGATGTCTTTGGAAATACAATTGTAAGTGGAAGTATTGGTATTGGAACAACAGTTCCTATTCGTCCACTTCATGTTGTTGGACAAAGTTACTTTACTACCAACGTAGGTATTGGTACTACTATTGCTAGAAAACTTTTAGATATTGTATCTGGAGACCTTATTGTTAATTCAGGAAGCATTGGTATTGGTACAACAATTCCTATTGTTCCACTTCACGTAGTTGGTTCCAGTTACTTTAGTGGAAGTATTGGTATTGGAACAACTATTCAACGAAAACTTGTAGATATATATGGTGGAGATCTGATAATAAACAGTGGAAATATTGGAATTGGTACTACTATTCCTATACAACCTTTACATGTATTAGGTCAAAGTTTCTTTGGGGCAAATGTTGGTATAGGTACTACCATTCCAAGACAACTTCTTGATGTTTTTGGAGGAGATATTATTATTAATAGTGGTAGTTTAGGAATTGGTACAACTATTCCACTAAAAACATTACATGTTGTTGGTGATAGTTTATTTAGTGCAAATGTAGGAATAGGAACTACTATTCCACTTGCATTATTCCATGTTTATGGAGGAGACATGCTCATTAATGGTACCAATCCATTGATAGGTATTGGTACTACTATTCCAAATTACAAATTGGATATAGTGGGTGATATTAATTATACTGGAACTTTACGACAAAACGGTATAGCTGTAAATGTTGGACAATGGGTTTCTACAGGTTCTGATATCTACTATTCTCTTGGAAATGTAGGAATTGGTACGACTGCACGAGGAAAACTAGATGTTATTGGAAATATCTTTACTACAGGTATTGTTGGTAATCAGTTATTACAATCTGGACCCTATGCTTCATTAACAGATGATAATGGTTCAAATCTATTTACTTCATGGATGAAATATGCCACTGGAAACATTTATCGCTACAATTATGATACCCCTACCAGTCTTATTCAAAGTACCACCACGTGGGCATATAACAATATGAGTCAGGTAGTATGTAATGACATTCTCACTTATTCTACATTAACCATGACTCCAGCACCTGCTACCACACCTTATTCAGGAGGAATCCTTGTTCCAGACGGAAGAGTTATATTTGTACCTTCATCTGCCAATGCTATTGGAATACTTAACCCGGACACACAAACCTATACTACCATTGAAGTAACTCCTCCACTCCCTGCATCAGCATTTGATGGTGGAGTTCTTGCCCCTGATGGAAGAGTCGTCTTTGTTCCAGATGCTACAAATTATATTGGTGTATTTAACCCTTCTACCAATGCGTATACAACGTATGTAACATCGCCTATATTACCTACAAATGCATTTGCAGGAGGAATACTTGCACCTGATGGAAGAATTATCTTCGTCCCACATACAGTTAACTACATTGGTGTATTTAATCCAGCTACTAATATATACAGTACCATTGTAGTAACACCTAATTTTATAATAACAGGTGCTTTTGTAGGTGCTGTTCTCAACCCAGATGGACGTATTATCTTTGTTCCAAATGATAATAAATATATAGGAATCTTTAATTCCACAACAGACACCTTCTCTACAGTCTATACTGCAGCTACTTTAAGCTTAGATGCATATGCTGGAGGTGTATTATTACCAGATGGAAGAATTGTATTTGTTCCATACAATCATAATGCGATTGGAATATTTAATCCTTCTACAAGCAGTTATTCAACTATTTCTATGTTACCAAATCCAGGTACAACTGCCTTCCGTGGCGGTGTATTATTATCGGATGGAAGAGTTCTCTTTATCCCTTTCGTAACTACCAATACAAACATTGGAATCTTTAATCCTTCTACAAGTACTTATACAACGTTAGCAAATGGTGCTACACAATTTAATGGTGGACTACTTCTACCAGATGGACGTGTTGTGATGGTTCCAAATAACACTTCTTCTATTGGATTTATAAATACACCTCAGATACCAAGACCTCCTCCATTAGAATTAGCATACCATCCATGCTTTAATAAATTATAATACTTATCTATTTTTTCAATGTTTATTATATGATAATAAACACTTATTTAAAATGTTTCTATAAAAAAGAATAATATGACGTCACGATTAGTTTCAACTATATTTAGAAGATCGGACTTAGACAATGCAATGTTAACAGATCCGGTTAGTAAATTTCGTGTTTCACAACCAGAAACGCTAATTGATACTGATTTTGAGTATGGTTTACAATCTACAAAATGGGAAACAATTGAACTTGTTAATAATATCCCTATATTTTTTGCAAGAGAAGGTGATACACCAGTTCCTCTAATAGATGTAACTGTTACACCAAATACAGATATTGTTCAAGTAACTACACAAACTCCTGCTGGATTTATTACAGGAGCACCTTTTATTATCAAAGGTCTTTCAAGTCCTAGTGCAGAGGGATCCTTCGTTGTTTTACGAACAAGTTTAATAGATCCACTTACATTCTATTATAAAGCCCGCAGTGTACAAACTCTTTCTGGAAGTATTTATGATACTTATTCTACCGTTATGTATTTAGGGCGTTTATATCAATCTACTCTATATACTTCTGATGCGATTGTAAACATTCTTACAGATGGAGGTATTCCAGATGAAACTGGAAACGGGTCTACATTGACAGTTACCACAAAATACCCTCATGGATTTAGAGTGGATTCCAAGTTCATTCTTGCAAATAGTATGGGAACACGTCAAATTAACTTTGATGCATCTCTCATAGATCCTACAAATACAATTGAATCTTCCAATATTCTTCCATATACGAATAGTAATAACAACCTTTTTACTGGATTCCGATCAAGAAATGTGATCCCCTATGATTATGAATCAAAGAAAACTCTAACATTTACTCCCTCTTCCATAACAGCAAATACAATCAATATTCCAACACATGGACAATATGATTCTACATTTGGAAGTAATTTATATTTATACAATATTCCTCGGGGAGATGAACCAATAACTGGACTTGTACCAAATCAAATGTATGCTTTGAAGAAAATAGATAACAACTATATTGGATTGAATCATGTTTCACCTACTTATATTCCAGGTTTATGGAATTTTTCATACACGCTTAACAACGCTTTATACACAAATTTTACATCTAATTTATCCATGCAAAATGATATTTTTCTTAAAAATCCTACCATAGCTACTCCAACTACATTTACGGGTACAAATATATGGACTGGATTTGGTACTCATTCGCTCGCATCAGGTTCTGTTTCAGGAGGATCACCAGATGCTACAGCTGTAGGGCTTTCTAACCTTATGACATGGAAGACAGCACAATCTCTTAAAGCAAACCTATTTTTTGGATATTTTAAACCACTCTATTCAGGTATTTCAAATATAGAAATTCGTTGTCTAGACTATGCAAAATTATGGTTTGGAGAAGATGCAAACTGGGTGAACGGTGTTTCAAAACATCCATCTGCACAAGTTCCTTTCCTACCTTCTCATCCGGCTGCTGGTATCCGAACCTCTTTATCAGTAGGAACTGTAGGGATTGTAACGTATACAATCCCTTATCAAGTAATTGCAAATCAACTATACCCAATCCGTATTGTAAATGCAACAAGTAATCTTATTCCCAATGTTGGAGTTTTTCCAGTAGTTGGAATAAATACTTATTCTGTATTGTCTATGAGAATTAAAGAAAATTCTCAAACATTTGGTGCCTTTGGTCCACTTTATGGAAATACTATCGGGAACCATAATTTATCCAATCTTTTTGTATGTCCAATTATTGGAAATGGTCCATTGGCTGGAGCCCCCCGACGACCTTTAGTAATTAACACAACTACAATTCCATTAGAAACTGGAACTGGTACAATACAATATGGAGAACATACTCTTCAGAAAACATATCCTATCGTAAACTTAACTCAAACAAATAGTGTTTTTACAACAACGATGAATACTACTAATTATTTAGACGCAAATATTCCTCAAAGTGGACAAATTACTTATGTTGCTGCGCCATATAGTTCTAATATACCACAATTTACCAGGGATATTTTTGCATCTGGACATACTACAACGATCGGTTTTGGTCACACCTCTTATATAGAAAATCTTCGTCCTTCTTATTCAAATGTTTCTACAACAGACTATCTCAAAATGAATGCAGAAGGTAGATCAGGAACACTTACTGTAGGTATTGGATCTTATACAAATACGACAGATATAAGAATAGTTAATGGTACTAGTGGTAATGCAGTTGCATTAAAAACTGGAGTAAATTTTAATGTAAGTGCTATTTTACCCGTAAATACATTTACACAATATGATAGTTTCTATGTACCAAATCATGGTTATCTTGAGAATGATATTGTTACCCTTACTTTATTAGATAATTCTAAATCGCTTCCTGTTTCTACTGCAACAGTTGGAGAATCTGCAATACTAGATGGTTCTAGTTATAAAATAAATCGTGTAGATGGAGACTTTTTTCGTTTAAAAACATTAACGGCTGGAACATTGATTGATATTAAAACTACTGGAAATGCTCCTATTAAATTTACAACTACAAAACAAAATCCAAACAAAGATACAATTTATGCACCTGTACACAATTTAGGAACAGGCTTGGCTGTTACATACTATAGTAGTAATCAAATAGCTATTACCGGACTAGTTTCCGGCAATACCTACTATGTAAACAATGCAACAACAAACCTGTTCACGTTAAGTTCTAATATTAATAATCTAAGTGCAAGTACTGTAGATTTTACAACAAAGGGGGAGGGAACACATTATTTCCAAACGGCAGATAAAGATACAGATGGTAATTATACAATTACAAGTACACCAACAGCTTCTTCATTTAAACTAACATCTCCCAACTATATTCCCCCAAGAGTACTATCCTTCTTTCCTCCATCTACTGTAAATCTTGCAACCTATTCCTTCAATATTCAGAACCATCGTCTTTCCACTGGAGCACTCATTAGTTATAGTAACTTCTCTACAAATATAGAAAGTAGTAATATTGCTGGATTAACTCATACTGATTATTATGCTATTCGTATTGATACTAAGAACTTTAAGATTGCAAGTTCTTATGAGTATGCTCTCTCTAACTCTCCTGTACCATTATACAATTATGGAGAGGGTTCTAACCATATATTTAACGTATATTCTCTTCAAGGAGAAGTACCAATTATTAATTCTATTAATCTATCAAATGTTTATAACTATGCATATTCATTATCAAACTATTCTCCAAACATAGATTTCTTACAATTATTGAAAAAAGGAGATACATTTACTGCAGAGCTTCAAGGAATTGAAGAAGTTGATTATTTTGCAGCATCTAATGATGCTGCTACTTTTGCAATCACTTTCTTTCATTCCACAAGTAACGGTCCCTATATTGCCCCTCTTAATAATACAATTACTGCTTCTTATAACTTAAATGTTGGTGAAATGTTACAATATCAACGTTATGGTATTGGAGCAACAAGTTATAATGTAGGATTTATTGGATTATCAAACAATTATAATTATTACGTTCGTCCAGACGGATCTACGTCCACTCGTTTCTTCTTATATCCTACATCCAATGATGCTTTACAAGATCTAAATAGAGTTCGTATTTTCCAACCAATTTCAGGTGTAACAACACATTACGGAGCAAGATTTGTTAAAAAGGTACCAAATACTATGTTTGAAAGTAGAATTGAATATATTAATAGTTCTTATCAACTTACTCTTTCAAATAATCCATATTATAATAGTTCTACAAATGCTAATTTTATTACAAAAACATATTTATTTCCAAAAGCAGATGGGTATGCATTCCACAGATCTTTTGACGGTGGTGTAGAAATGATTCCTACTACAAATCCAGATACTAAATTTATACGTCAAACAAGACGTTATTTCCGTTATCAATCTGGTAAAGGTATGCAGTGCAGTAAAGCAATTAACTTTAATGCAGCAAATGATGTACAATCTCTTACACGTAATTACAATGGAATTGGTAACTGTGCTCTTATAGAAACTCGTTTCCCACATCGTATTAACGTTGGTGCATATGTTAAGATTGAAGGAGCCGTTGATGATGAACTAACAATTAATTATTGGAACAGTTCTAACGATGTAGATTATTTCTATATCCCAGAAGTACCTTCTCTTACATCATTTATATTCTATTATCCACTAACACGTACTCCTACAAATACAATAGCTGCTGGATTTCCACGATATACAGTACGTAACTGGTCTCAGAGTACAATTAGTGCTGGTATGTTTGATGATCAAAATGGTCTATTTTTCCAATACGATGGAGTAGACTTATATGCTGTAAGAAGAAATAGTACGAGACAACTTCCTGGTTTTGGTTCTGTCGTATTTAATAGTTCTAGAGTAGAGGGAAATATAAATAGTCGTTTTACTACAGTTTTGCAAGATGGAACACTTCCACAAGATAATGGTGTTTCTAGTTATATTGTGATCAAAGGTTGTACCTATAAGGTATCTCATCTTGAATCAGACACAATTATTTATATTCAACCTCCATACCGTGGAAAAACTAATACGAACGTTACGATTTCAATAGTAAGAGATGAAAAGGTTCCCCAATCTGAATGGAATGTAGATAAGTGCGATGGAACAGGACCTACTGGATATTTACTTGATATTACTAAAATACAAATGATATATATTGATTATGCATGGTATGGTGCAGGTAAAGCACGTTTTGGATTAAAGGGGGCAAATGGAGAAGTTCGTTATATGCATGAATTCTTACATAATAACAGCTTTAACGAAGCATATTTACGTTCAGGTAACTTACCAGGTCGTTATGAGATTGCAAATCAAGGTAATCCAACATATACTCCTGCATTAATGCATTGGGGTACTTCAATTATTATGGATGGGCGGTTTGATGACGATAAAGCTTATCTATTTACTATTGGAAGTAAAACCTTTTCTTATTACGGATCTTCCAAATATATTGCGTTAGGTACAAATGCGGATAGCTTTAGTCGTTCTAAAGATCCAATTATTAATAGAAACGCCGGTCCTTATTATAATCCTGTAACTGGGAAAAATGAGTATGCGTATCGTATTTACTCAAGTAGTAGTACAGCAGGAGGAACCAGTCAAGGAATTACAGGATATGCTGCAGGTACAACAATCAGTGCAATTACATATGAAAGTGTTGCTGCCCTTCAAGGTCTTCGTGCAGGCAGTACTCTTGTAGGTATTAGTACTGCAGCTCCAGCTGTTTCTTCTAATATTTTTGGAGACTGGACTGCAACCTTTAATAAAAATGGTAGTTTTATAGCAGGTACATTTGCAAACAAGAGTGCGGCATCTACTGTATTAAATACCACTTATATATCAAGTAGTTTAATCTATGTAAATACTAACTATAGTTTCCGTTCTAAAGTAGAGGCTGCTGTTATTGGTAATCCTGAAATTGATTATGATTCTCCAAATGGATTTGTTCCTTTGGTTAGTTTACGACTATCTCCATCTGTAGATAATGGATTAGCAAGTTTAACAGGAGTCAGAGAAATTATTAATCGCATGCAATTGACACTGGCTGAAATAGGTGTGTTAACAACTCATGATGTTGAAATTCAACTACGATTAAATACATATCCGTCTACTTATAATTGGATTAATGCAACTTCTCCCTCGTTATGTCAATATCTAACACATGATAAAGGAGATAGTGTTTATGGTGGAACACCAATTTATAGTTTTAGAGCTCAAGGAGGACCGTTGGTACAGCAATCTGGTAGTTATTTTGGAAAGACAACTAACTCTTCTGTGTTTACTCTTGAAGAACTTGCAACTCTCGGAAATAGTATTATTGGAGGAGATAATGTCTATCCAGATGGTCCAGATATTCTTACCATTGGATTTGTGTTATTAGATACCACATACATTACACAATTAACACCATTTATATGTACAGCCCGTATTTCTTGGAAAGAAAGTCAGGCATAAAAATTAAAAATAGTTTTTTTACACGGAAATAGGTGTTTCAAAATATATATTTCCCAAACCAATAGGAACTACCGTTTCTATTTCCATTGTACCAAGAATATAGTTGGTTATCGTAAGAGCATTCAATGTATTCCAGGTAATGAATACATTTATACTTGATGGACCATCTCGTTCTACATTATGTTCTATATACTGTATGTCTGCAGTAGAGAAGGAGCTAATTTCTAAATCAGATAATAAATTGGGTGTATTTGCTACTTGATTATTAATAGGTGTTACCCATAGTTCAAACCGACGATATCCATAACTACCATTATCGCGAATAAATCTAAATTTTATATTGATAGAAAAAGCTGTATGATTTGTTGTTTGTATATTGGTCCAATAAATACGAACTTTACAACGATGAGATGTGCCTGTATTAAATAAAATATTACCAAATACATTCTTTTTAGAAAAGGTATTTGTTCCATTAGAATACATGATAGGTCCGGTAATACTTACACCTCCATTTACATGAAGTTTATACTCGTCTGTATTACTAAATTGTTGATTGGATGTATAACCTATACATACAGGTTCTTCTTGTAATCCACAATATATTTGTGGATATCCAACTGTCGTCTTTAAAAATGAATTTTGGAAGTTAATATGAAAATCTATCTTCGTTTCATCAATATCATTTCCAACAAGAACTGGTTTTTTTGATAAGAAATCATCAATATTTCCACCAACATCGTTAAATATGTTGTTACCTATTGCAATTACATCACGAACTTTTGAATTAATAAAACTAGATGTACTAATAACAATTGAATTGAAAATTTCATTAAAGCTTCCAGAAGGAACTCCTGATTCATCCAATAGAACTCCAATATCGCTTCCTAAAATAATAGATCCAGTACCTGTCGTTGAAAAATTCTTTCCTACACAAATGTTATTAAATCCATTGATTTTTAATTGATCACCTATCACAATATTATATAATCCACTATCTATCGTCATTGACTGTGTAGAAGTACCTAAATCATACGTACCCAGTAATATTCTAAAGTTTCTAAAGCGTACTTGGTTATTGTAATTTACTAGATTATAATAGATATTTGTTCCAGTATCTATATTACTTGTAATTGTGTAATTATAATAATTAAGCGGGTCATAGATAGGTACAGATATCTTAATTTGTTTTAAATGCTCTAAACTTAATGATTCTATGACATTTGCAGTTTGATTATAGTCAGTATAATTTTTATTATTGAAATAGATTGATAAATTTCTATTGTTTTGGTCATCCTGATTTATCATATAAAATGTATTCCAATCAATTATTGTAGTAAAGTCAAATAATGAATTGGTAAAATTGGTCTCATTACTTGCATTAATCTCAAATCGGAATATATTGCTTGTATATACACGAATTGATTGTTGTGTAAAATCTACTCGGAAGAAGCTGTAATTACGTATATCTATTAATTCATAACTATACTTATATGTTTTCAAAAAGTCTAAATATTTATCTCCAAATATTTTGGAATTTTGATTTTGTGTATTTATTAATGTTGATTGATATGGTAAATAATCAAATTGTATTGTACATTTTTTATTATAAAATGATAAATTACAACTTGTATCTACAAACCTACTATAAGTGATTGCCTGGTTACTGTCAATATATTCAATAATATTATTTACAGAATCAAACGTATTATATTTTGAAAACCATTCCTGTTGATAAATATTCTTATATATGTCAAATACAGCTAACTTATTAGGTTCTACAACATTTGTATTACTGTTCGTAATAAACTTAAAACTCATTGCTTTATTTTCATTTGAATTATATTGAAAAAATTGTGTAGATGGGCGGTAGTAAATTAAATGACTATCAATATCCTCCTTTGTAAAAACATTGGTAGATAGATAATTTATACCTTCTTTTTTAAACAAATCAATATTACTTTGTTGATAAATATATACAGAACCAGAAGATAGTTCTAATTGTGTTTTATCTAATATATTGTAGTTACTTTTTCCAGTACTTAAATTGCTATAGTATATATAATCATAACTATTTGTAAGAAGTTTTGGAGTAGGTAATATTTTTAACGTTACTGTATGGAAATTGCTACTTAAGTTATATGGATGTGTTCCTACTTGCAACTTAAATGAATCTATTGTCGCAGTCAGAGAGCCATAGTTCTGATAGAATACTCTTTTCTTCTCAATATCATCGGAGCTAAAATATGGACTGGTTGTAAATTGATTTTCTGTCTGTTGTTTTAAAATAATTCCTCCTGTAGGTGCTTCTGATATAAAGAATTGTACTTTTTGCAAAGGATTTGATATAGTATTTAACAGGGATGAAAAATATGTATAGTTTGCTGTATCTACTTCTAGAACTGTATTGCTTGAAACAAAGTAAGGTCTTTGTGAAATGGGTTCTGTAATTATATCCAAAGTTTCTGTGATATTCTCATAGTTTAGACTAATTGGCGTAGAAGTTGAAGTATTTAGATTAGTTGCAATTAAGCTTAGTCCTGGTAAACTTATATAAGAGGGTGACCACTTAATTCCATCTTGTTTCATTCCATCTGAAATATAGAGATTACTTGTATAATAACTATACACGTTTGAATTGTCATATACGGAAGTATCTTCAAATTCTATATTATTTACAGGAATAACACGTTGTCCCCACTTAGACCAGTAATTTTTGATTGGTAATGTATAAATGGGTGATATAATATTGGAATAACTAAAGAAACCTTCTATGGTATCGTTTGATAAACTCATTGGAAGGTATGGTATATAATGAATCTTATGAGTTTGTAATTCTGTAAGAGAGAACTTGTTTATCATATTAGAACCATACATAAATGCTAAGTTTGAAGAATACAAATATCCATAAGCTGGATTCTTTGTAAGATAGAAATTCACTTGTTGAACATTTTCATTAATAGATATATTAGAATCCATATAATTCCATATAGATCCAAGTAATTGATGACTATAGGTGTTATTTGTATGTAATAGTACATTACATGTTGTATTTGAATAAGAGGCAGGCAAAAATTCGTTGTTTAAATATTTACTAACAATCAGTGTTTGACTTGTCTTATAAGGATTCTCATTACTATCTTGTATGTCAAAGTTTATATTTTTATTCCCTATAAAATTTCCTTTAATAAATAATTGTTGACAATTAATATCATTTTGTGTAAATGTGCTTCCAACTGTGAGAAGACTGTTATTTTTGTATAGGAAGATGTCTGCTCCGATGTTAAGTATTTTATATTGAATATCTGAAGCAGCAAACGTATATCTCATATACAATAATTCATTAGATGTAAGATATGTTTTTGTATTTTGTATCCCTGTATTTAGATAGACTGGTTTGTTAATGTAATATGTTGTTGGAATATATTTTCGGATAGGCATTCTTGCATCTGTATTTCCATAGTTAATATAGTCTACAAAGGAATCATTTGAGAAACCAGTTCCTATAATTCCTTGAGTAAGAAGTGATTCATTTGCAGTATCTGAATCAAAGTTATAACATAACGATGGCTCCTTCGTAGTACTATTTACAAAAGATATATTGCAAGTATGTTGGATTGCAATATTTTGGAAATTATTTCCAGATGCATATTTTAAATATAATGCATTTGTTGTACCATTTGTAAAATCTATAAATTGATTTATATCAGCAGCATTCCCGTCTAATGTTTGCGTAGATGTATCATTCTTAAAATAGTTAATCACTATTCCTTTATTGTTATTAAAGAACACATTGCTTTGCTGTTTAAAGTGTATAAACTCTTGAGATGGTTGTGTATTCCATAGATGAATTTCTTTTTGTGTAATACTTGATTGATCAAATTCTCTAACGGTTCCTATATCTTTCTTTAAGAAAACCATATTATTAGAAGTAACATTTGATAAACTATAATGTCCTTGATATTCATATATTATACTATCTTGCAGTTGAATAGTAGGAATATTACTCGCTATATATCGTTCAGTACGAATACTATTATCTATTCGTGTATATGTTGGTGTACTAATTGTATCCTCAATATAATTTATATTGCTGGTACGGATACCTGTATTGGGAATTGAATAATTACTAGTATATATATAATTGTTATACAAATCGTAATAATTATCATGCCATAAAAATTCATTAGAATGATAGATTGCAAGGTTACATCCATACTTATAAATTTCCTGATATTGAATGTTATATTCAAGGAAGTAATATCTATTTAGATTTGTTCCATTGTTTATTGTATAATAAGGACTTGTAGGTATTTCTATAGTTACGGAACTATAAGGTATTGTTTCTTTTTGATTAATACTATAATTCCATTTATATTTACTATATATAGCTTTTGGATTTGATGTTATACTAGAATCGTATACAACATAATCTCTTCCTCCTAGAGGACTTGGAATAGTTGTTTCATTTGGAATCTCGCCAGGGTATAATGCATTCACATCACTCCATAATGCAACAGTATAATTAGAAGCTACCGAAATATTACAGTTATATCTATACCCTCCATCTGCAGTTAAATAAGCATAAGGATCTGTTAATTGATATAATTGTGTAGTATTTGGAACACTCCAAGGATTTCCAGAGGTTCCATTCAATGTAGATATTTGATTAATAGAGTAAACAGTATTAAAATATAGAGATGAATTTACTTGGATGTTATAGTTGGTGTATATATATGTTGAATCAGATATTCTTATATTCTCCTGCATTTTATTTAGTATAAGGGATCTATAACTGTTACTTGTATGCAATTTAACTGTTACATAACTGTAATTTGCTATTGAGTTTCCAGTAATAATTGTGAATTGGTCATCTCCAAAGTTATAAGTAAATGGAGTATATGTAATCGGGTATGATAATCCTGTTGGAATTCCAACAGTTCCATATTTAGGATACTCTGTAATGTAGGTATACTCATCTGTTTTATAAGGAATACTTAATGGTTGTAAATTAAATGTAGCTATATTAATTTCTATGTTGCTGTTGTAAGTACTTGAATAATTAATATTTGAAGAATAGATACAATTATAATAATAATCTGTTTCTTTGAATCTTATTCCAAAAGAAATAGGTGTATCTACTTTATTATTAATTACTTCTAATGTGAGAGGTTTTGTTGTAAATGTATCATATGGAATTATTAAGGTACCTATTCCTGTATAGGTATATGAAGTTCCATTATATTGCAGTAAAAGATTTGGATCCATTTGTAAAAAACTTATGGATGAAAATTCTTTGGGTGGATATGGAATAACATTCAGGTAAGATCTATCTATATACGTTTTTCTTTGTGGATGTAAATAAATATTAGACGTCATAGATACATATTGATTTGAATTAAAGAGGACGGATTGGTATTGTATTTTATTTTCCTCTGGAATACTTCCATAAATTCCTGGATTGGTAGAATTTTTATTTTTTAATTCATTCGTTATTACTAATGAGAATATATCGTTACATGCATACATTCCTTCTGGATATGGTGTATATAAGATAGGCGTTTGAACATTTGTATCATTATAAATATTTGAATTAAAAATACCATAATTAGGTTCTTTATGCATATAATATTTATAATTATATACCATATCTAGTGTAGAGATCGGTTGAATTTCATCAGGATAGTCATTGATATTATAACTTATTATACTTCTGTTATTTGCAATAGAAATTGTTTGGTTTGTATTGAGAAAGGTCTCTTTTGTAAGAAATGATTCGTAAATATTACAAGTTGTTTCAATTGTATCTATTAAGATTCGTTTTCCTATCAATATCTTATATGGAAGAACAATTGTAGTTGTTGGAATAAGATTACACGATACACTAATATTGCAAGTATTATATAATGAAGCTATATTCATTTGTACATTATAGCTATCTGTTGATAAACTACTATTGTTGATAATAAATGATGTATCTGGAATAATAATTAAATTTGCATTAAAATTATCTGCAATAATACGATTATTTATATTTGAGAGATACTCTTTGAATGTTGTATTAATATCAGTAATCTGTGTTTGTTGTATCATATTTCCTTGGTATAGTATATTGTAGTCAAATAGCTCTCGTAAGTTAAGATCCGTTGTACGAATGACTCCTTTTAAGGGATTATCTCCAGAATCATATATATTTGAAGCATATATAGTTGCAATCGCATATGTATTAGATACACCACCTAGGTACAATACATTTGAATAATTCTCTTTCAAATAAAATTTTTTGTATCCTTGTGTAACTTGTACAGGAAATTTCCAATTCAAAGGATCATCAAAAACATCCACGCTATTAACTTGTACATCATGACCAATAGAAACACATTGATCAGCATCAGAATATAGACCGTATCCTAAAAGAACCGAGTTTAATCCACCATTATCAATTGTTTCTCCTACAGAAATACATGTTGTATTTGCTCGGGTATCTTTAGAACCTATAGCAATTGCATAAGAAACGTTTTCAGTATGTGCATCGGCACCAATACCAATAAAGATATTACACGAACCAGTTTTAAACACCGTACTTGCTGCATGATGACCAATGACAACACTTCCAGAAGATTCATCTCCAGGATAGGCATTTACACCAATTACTACATTTTGATCCCCTAATAATCGCAAGGCAGCATCTTTACCAATATAGACGTTTTCTCCACCTGTTCCATAATATCCTGCATTATTTCCAATATTAGTATTGTTATCCCCACTTGTGTTGCTCGCACCCGCACCAGTACCGACGAATACATTTCCAGATCCAGTGGTTACACTTCCAGCAAATGCACCAATAGCTATATTACAACTACCATAGGTTGCCCTTTGTAGAGCATAAGCACCAACTGCCACATTAAAATTTCCAAAGGTTAGATATTCTCCAGCTTTGTATCCAACAAAGGCATTTCCATCTCCATAAGAATTAGAATACCCTGCATAAGCACCAAAGTATGTATTTTCATTCCCACGAAAGGAAGCTCTTCCAGAACGATATCCTGCCATTGTATTTAGATTTCCACTACGAATATCTTGTCCTGCTTCTGCACCAATCATCGTATTGTTATCACCATTTAGAATACGTTCACCTGCTCGTGTTCCAACCGCTACATTACGATTACCTACAGAATTTTCACGCATTGCATTAACACCCACTGCAGTACATTCAGAACCATCTGCATTAAGCTGACCTGCTTGAAAACCTACAAATGTATTCCGATCTCCACGATTATTATTTTTTCCTGCATAAGCTCCAACGTAAGTATTCCAATTACCATTTTGATTTAATGCGCCCGCTTGAAATCCAACAAATACACCAAAAGACCCTTTTAAATTTTGTTTTCCACTTTCAAATCCAACAAAGGCGTTTCCACTTCCTTTACTAATCTTTCCTGCTCCTTCACCAACAAGTACGGATTGTAAAGACCGTGTAGAAACATCTGCGAATAATTCATATTGACCATTTCCATTCGTATTTAAAGTATATGTATCTGTCTTCAAACCGAACATACTTCGGAAGAACTTCTATCTTAAGGGAAGGAAAGAAGCAAAAATAACTAAACGTTCACTTAATGAATGATATTTTCAGTCGCATTCACACGAACCTCTTTTACATCTTCATCATAATATACGAGTTCCGTTGTAAAACTATCCTTTAATTTTAAAAAACGTGCGAGCACTATAGGTGTTATATTTTTTGAAAGGCAAAGGGAAGGGACCAAGAAACGATATTCTTTATAAATATCAGTACTTCCATATCTAACATCAATCATATTACATTGTTTATGTTTTCTCATATATTCGTGAAATAAAAGGATCATTCCTTCTTCTGAATATGCCCATATATTTTCAATAGAATCTATTTGAAGAGCTTTTACTACATGATTTGTATGAAGAATGATTCTTTCTGGTTCTTGTGTATCATGATTCCAGTATTTGAAAGAAAGGTATCCATCTAATTTCCCAAATCTTTGTTTTACCCAAGGAATATTTCGTTTAGAATTATATATGTTAACAATACTATCTTCTGTATCGGAAGGATTGTATTCTACTTCATACAGAAAATAAGGGACCCATGAATATATCCAATGTATAACCTTTTCTTGTATCATTTTTAAGGGAGTATATATACGTATCACATTACGAAGCATAGTTTCCATCATTTTAAAAATTTTTCTTATATTAATCTACTTTTTTATTTTTTATATCTGTTTCACGTGAAACCTGAACAAGTAAAGAACGAAGTTCTTTTACAAGACCTTTATTTTTCTCAGCTTCTTCGTCATAGGAAGCTATACTTGTAATTTCTTCTCGTACTTTTTTATCTCCAATATCCGGATAATCATATAATTTATCATTTGCACTGGATGCTATATCTTGTGAAAATCTTACTACAACTGTTTTGTCAGGACGACATATCCAATTTCCTTCTCCTTGATATACTTCACAATAACTATTGGTAATATGTTTCTTACGAACACATCTATTGCTTGGATTTTCTAATAATTTGAGAGCATAACTTGCAATTGCTTCCAATGTCTTTACAGATGCACCGTCAAAAATTCTTTCTAGATCTCCTTTATCAATATGATCATCATTAAATGTTAACAAACGATCATTATATATGATGACATCTCCCTGAATACTAATTCCAGTATTCTGAGTATTATTTTGTGTTTGAATATGATTTACTGTACTGTCACCACTAATATTTGTTGTTGTATTATTATTTGTTACATGATGAATAGCATGATCCGATGATGGAGAGCGAATATAACACGTCTTCATATGTCTTTGTTTACTTTGTCTAGATGCAAATGTCTTAGTACATACTGGACATTCCAATGGATTATGTACACCCTTGCAGCGCCCATCATAATGTTTCTTCAAATATTCTGAAGTAGTGAATGTTTTGTGACAATATTCACACGTTGTAGATTGTTGAGTAACTGAACAATTTTGTTGAGTATCTGTTAAATTTGTTGAGTTTTTGTTGAGTAAGCCATTACAGTTTGTTTTTACATGTCTTTGTAGACTAAATACCGTACTGAAAGTTTTATTGCACTCAATGCAAGAAAAATACTTTTTATTGTCAGAATGTTTTAATATGACATGTCTGGTAAGGTTATATTCTCTATTTGTTTTATAGTTACAATGTTCACAACAAAATTGTTGAGTAACTGAACACATATGTTTACAAAATGTTGAGTAAAATCTATACCTATAGGATTTTTTATTTTTAAATGAACCTGTATTTGCTTTTTAAAATCATTATTACGAAAAATACACACCATTCCTATATGAATCTAAAAATGATGCTTTTTTTACTAAAATGATGCTTTTTTTACTAAAATGATGACATTTTTACGAAAAATGATGACATTATTTTGAAAAATGATGCACTTACTCAACAAATGATGCACTTGTCATCATTAAAATGTTGAGTAAGTAAGAATGCTTTCGTAATTATTTCATTTACTATAAATACTCCTTACTATCCGTAACAAATGTAAATATGTACAGTAATAACAAATTATACATTATATTATAGCAAATGTTATCATATATAGAATATTGTCCTTACTGTGCTTTTTAATTTGACTAAATGTTGAGTATACTATAATGGTTTGATTATAATGTTGAGTAAGATGTTGAGTAGGTCACTTTAACCTTACTCAACATTACATAAAATATATATATATATACAAAACTTTTAAAATATATCTAGAGGTCCTTCAATTATTTATAAAAATGTAAAAAATGATTTAATAAAATATTCCCAACTATATAGAATTAATAATGTCTACATTTTCAATACCTGACTTTATTGAAAACCCTAAAGGTTATGTAAAAAAGGTTAGCATTGATGATATTATGGATTTCTTAGAACTTGCAAATGAATATTATAGAAACAATGCAGATACACTAATATCTGATGATTTATATGATTGGATTGAAGAGTACGCCCGTAAGAAAAAACCATCTCATCCATTCTTTAAAAAAATAGGAGCGCCGACCCAAGATAAAGAATTACTTCCAGAATGGATGGGATCTTTAGATAAAATCCGTGATGATCCCAAAGCATTATCGGCATGGACATCTAAATATAATCCTCCTTATGTTATTTCTGAAAAATTGGACGGTAATTCAGGAATGTTTGCTCTAACTAAGAGCAAAACAGTACAGATGTTTACAAGAGGCGATGGTACATATGGAAGAAATATTTCATCTATCCTAAAATATCTGGAAGGAAGTTATAAAAGTGTGGATGAAATGATGACAAACCGAGAGATTAATATGAAAAAAGATTACCCTTTGCTCGTGAGAGGTGAATTAATTATATCAAAGAAAGGATGGGATAAGATCAAACATAAAGGATCCAATGCGAGAAATGTTGCTGCAGGAACTTTGAATGCAAAACATCCTGATGAAGAAATTGCGAAACACTTAGAATTTGTAGCGTATGAATTAATTGAACCACGTATGCCTTTCTTTGAAGGATTAGAGTTTATTAAGAAACTTGGCTTCAATACCGTATATCATCATATGATTGATCCTCAAGAAGTTAACAATGATAGCTTATCAAAATATCTATTGCAACGTAGAAAAGAAAGTTTATATGAAATAGATGGTATTGTTATACGTGATAATGCAGCTCATAATATTATTAAAGGTAAAAACCCTAAATATGCATTTGCATATAAGACAATACATACTCATGAAGAGGCAGAAGTAGTTGTGTTAAAGATAGATTGGAATGTAAGCAAAGATGGTTTAATTAAACCAACGGTACACTTTACACCTGTATACATTAACAATGTACGAATTAAACAAGCAAGTGGTTTTAATGGAGACTTTATTGAAAGAAATAATTTAGGAATTGGTTCAAAGATTCGTATTATTCGTTCTGGAGATGTAATTCCTCATATCGTAAGTGTAATTACTTCATCAACAACTGGAAAACCCTATATGCCAACTATTCCTTACGAATGGACAGAAAGTCATGTTGATATTCGTATCAAGAAAGACGCAGATAATGATCAAATGAAGCTTCGTCAATTAGAACACTTTGTAAAAACACTTGATATAACCTATGTGGGAGAAGGAATTCTAAAGAAACTGTTTGAGAAGGGAATTGATACAATTCCTAAGTTTTTATCCCTACAAAAAGCCGATTTATTACTCGTAGAGGGTATCAAAGAAAAAACTGCAGAAAAGATCTATGAATCTATTAAGGCAAAATATGGAAATACAAACTGTCTCCAACTAATGGTTGCGAGTAACTTGTTTGGCAGAGGATTTGGAGAAAGACGTGTTAAATCTATTCTTGAAACCAATCCTGAAATATTAGATATGAAACTAATTACTTCATTGAAACAAACGGAAGGAATTGGTGAAATTACTGAAAAACAATTCCTTGATAATCTTCCTAAGTTCTATGAATTCTTAGCTTATATTGGATATAAGTGTAAGAAAGAAGCTCCCGTTCCTCCAACGAAAGAGAAAGATATGGTCTTTAAAGATATGAGTCTCATTTTCACTGGATTCAGAAACAAAGACTGGGAAACCCGTATTGAAGAATTAGGAGGAAACATGGTTTCTAGTGTTAGTAAAAAAACAAGTATAGTTATCGCAATAGATAAAGATGAGGATTCTGCGAAGATAAATAAAGCAAAAACCTTGGGGTTAGTTATCTATAATAAGGAAGAGTTTATAAAGAAGTATAGAAAGTACGGTTTTTCTTAAATCATTTTTGTTTCATCTTTTTATATTAAAGGTTAGGAATCTTTCTATTTTATAGTTTTGTTATGAGTACTCATTTCTACTCTGTTATTCTTTCAGAATATGACGAACAACACTCTCAGCCAGAGAGGATAGTTGTTTCTTTAAAACCACATCAACGTGCAGGTTTACAAAAAGCAAAAATAATGGAACAATGTGAACATACAAGTTATTATGTTCCCAATCCAAGAGCACAAATACCTTATGGTTATAATCAAAATCCTAATATTTTTGGATATTTTCAGCTAAAATCTAATATTGGAGTGATTGGTGATATTGTTGGTTTTGGAAAAACATTGATTGCTTTAGCCATTATAGCTGCACTTCCAAAAGATGAAATACATTTACCAAATTTTAAACGATCTACTTACCATAATTCATATGGATATATGGAAATTACAAAGGAGAATACACAAAGAGCTTTTGTAGAAAATCTAATCCGTACAACATTGGTAGTCGTTCCAAGAGGTCCAGTATATGTACAATGGAAGAACACTATAAAGAATGATACCAAATTAACGTATATTGCAATTGAGAATCTAAATTTTATTAAGAAGAATCTCCCTGTGTCTATTTCTGAACTAAAAACATACCTTGAAAAGTTTGAAATTGTCTTAATTAAAAATACTACATTACAAACATTAATTGATTATTATAAAGATATAGATCCAGATACAGATATCTATGGATTTGAACGCATTATGGTAGATGAAGCACATACAATTATCATAAAAATTTATGAATTTAATTATAAATTTTTATGGTTAATTACAAGTAGCTACA
>Ga0209355_1000596_pt1 | contig 21547 bp, 18 predicted proteins | sample LauGreSBDMM110SN_3_FD_187563 | JGI IMG/M metagenome (GOLD analysis project Ga0209355, IMG submission 187563) | Freshwater lake microbial communities from Lake Michigan, USA - Sp13.BD.MM110.SN (SPAdes) (version 2) | ecosystem: Environmental > Aquatic > Freshwater > Lake | place: Lake Michigan... | reverse complement strand
GCAGCAAGTGGGAGTTCTCAAGCGACTGGTACCAAGCTGATGATCAAATCATCAAGCCAATGGTGAAAGCCGCTGCTGACAAATACGCTGCAGAAAAGAAACTGACTCGCCGTACATCGGCTGATTGTCAGTCTTAAGCCGTGCTAACACCGCACACATGTGCGGTGCTTTGGTAACTGCGAAAGCAGTTGCCAAATGAAAGTCTCAGCGCCTGAGATTTTCATTTGGTCATAAAGGCAGAGTCCATGAGCGATAAAAAAATTGTATTGAATGTCAGTGGCATCGAAGTCATTTACAACCACGTCATCTTGGTGTTGAAGGGGGTCTCCCTGCAAGTTCCTGAGCAAGGCATTGTGGCTATTTTGGGTGGCAATGGTGCTGGCAAAACCACCACCTTGCGGGCCATTTCCAATCTGCTCAAAGGTGAGCGCGGCGATGTCACCAAGGGCAGCATTGAGCTGCGTGGTGAGCGAATTGAAAACCTCACCCCAGCCGATTTGGTCAACCGTGGTGTTGTGCAAGTGATGGAAGGACGGCATTGCTTTGCCCACCTCACCATTGAAGAAAACCTCATGACGGGCAGCTACACGCGCAAGGACAAAGGTGAAATTGCGGCCAACCTTGAAAAGGTGTACACCTATTTTCCACGTCTCAAAACACGACGCACTTCACAAGCGGCTTACACCTCAGGTGGCGAACAACAAATGTGCGCCATTGGCCGTGCCTTGATGACCAACCCGAGCGTTATGCTTTTGGATGAACCTTCTATGGGCTTGGCCCCGCAAATCGTGGAAGAGGTGTTCAACATTGTCAAAGATTTGAACGAGAAAGAAAAAGTTACTTTCTTGATCGCAGAGCAGAACACCAACATGGCGCTCAAGTACTCGGATTACGGCTACATCATGGAGTCAGGCCGCATCGTGATGGATGGCGTGGCCGAAGATCTGCGGACCAACGAAGACGTGAAAGAGTTCTACCTTGGTATGGGCGGCGGCGAGCGCAAAAATTTCAAAGATGTGAAGAGCTACAAACGACGCAAGCGTTGGTTGGCTTAAATTTTTTTCCAATCACCTTCAAAGGATTTTTATGAAGACGCACATGGATGCATTGGAAACGCGTGACCCTGCAGCGCGCGAGTCTGCCTTGTTGGCGGCATTGCCTGGGCAAATTGCACACGCACAAAAAAATTCCACGGCTTTCGCAGAAATTTTAAAAGGCATTAACGCGGCTGACATCACGTCGCGCAATGCACTGGCCAAATTACCAGTGATTCGCAAATACGAGCTGCTCGAAAAACAAAAAGCCTCACGTGCAGCAGGTGGCAGTGTTTTTGGCGGCTTCAGTGCTGTGAGCTACGGTAATCAAATGCCTCGCGTGTTTGCCAGTCCTGGCACGCTTTATGAACCCGAAGGTTCTCGCGGTGATTACTGGCGCATGGCGCGCGCAATTTCTGCTGCAGGCTTTAAGTCGGGTGAGCTTATTCACAATTGCTTCAGTTACCACTTCACACCGGCAGGCTCCATGATGGAAACAGGTGCACATGCCGTGGGCTGCACGGTGTTTCCTGGCGGCATTGGCCAAACAGAGCAGCAAGTGCAAACCATGGCTGAGCTTCAGCCTGCTGGCTACATTGGCACCCCCAGTTTCTTGAAAATCATTCTTGAAAAAGCGGCTGAAATGGGTGTAGCCTTGCCCACTGTGAAAAAAGCCTTGGTCTCTGGCGAAGCCTTTCCGCCAAGCTTGCGTGATTGGATGACTGAACGCGGCGTCAATGCTTACCAGTGTTATGCCACAGCAGATGTGGGCCTCATTGCCTATGAAACCAGCGCACGCCAAGGGCTGGTGATTGACGAAGGCGTGATCGTTGAAATTGTGCGACCTGGAACGGGTGATCCTGTTCCCGAAGGCGAAGTGGGTGAATTGGTCATTACCAGTTTGAACCCAGACTATCCCTTGATAAGGTTTGGCACCGGTGACTTGTCGGCTGTTTTGGCTGGCCACTGCCCTACCGGTCGATCCAATCAACGCATCAAAGGCTGGATGGGCCGTGCAGATCAAACCACCAAAGTGCGCGGTATGTTTGTGCATCCCGGACAAGTGGCTGAGGTGGTCAAGCGCTTTCCATCTGCGTTGCGTGCACGGCTCATTGTTCAAGGCGAGATGGCCAACGACAGCATGGCACTGCATGTGGAAACAACGGCGGCCCATGGTGCGGAAGCCGAGTTGAAGGCGCAGATTGCAGAGGCCATTCGCGATGTCACCAAGTTGCGCAGCGATGTGCACTTGGTTGCGCCTGGTACATTGGCCAACGATGGCAAAGTCATTGAAGATGTCCGCAGTTATCAATGAAAGTTTGACTTTGCACAGAATGGGTGCATTTGGGGCTTGGCATCCGCCTAAATAATGGGGTCTTGCAATGTGTTCTGAAGCTTTTTAGCTTGCATAGAAGCTACACTGATGCGTCTAATTTAGGAGTTAAAGATGAAACGTTTGTTGGTCCTTGCTGTTGCTGCCTTAGCCTTGGTAGCGCACGCTCAAAATTTCCCGGGCTCAAAGCCTATTTCCATCGTAGTTCCCTTCGCTGCAGGCGGCCCCACCGACAAAGTGGCCCGTGACCTCGGTGTGGCTATGGCCAAAACTTTGCCAGGTGGCAATTTCGTGGTCGAAAACGTAACGGGCGCTGGTGGCACCATTGGCGCCACCAAAGTGGCTCGCGCCAACCCAGACGGCCATACCTTGTTGTTGTTCCACATTGGCATGGCTGCAACGCCAGCCCTTTATCGCAAACTCTCCTATAAGCCCTTGGAAGACTTTGAGTACTTGGGTATGGTCAATGATGTGCCCATGACCTTGGTTGGCAAGCCTCAGTTGCCTGCCAACACTTACCGCGATTTTGAAAACTACATTCGTGCCAACGCTGGTAAGTTGAATATTGCCCACGCAGGCTTGGGTTCTGCTTCGCACATTTGTGGCATGTTGTGGCAAGCGCAGTTGCAGTCCAAAGAAGCCATGACCACCATTCCATTTGGTGGCACAGCACCTGCCATGAATGCCTTGGTAGGCGGTCAAGTCGATGTGATGTGCGATCAAACCACCAACACCACCGCACAAATTGAGTCTGGCCGAATCAAAGCATTTGCAGTGACCACCGCCAAACCTTTGTCTGATCACAAATTGTTGAAGTACTACCCCTCCTTGCAAGAGATGGGCATGAAAGGTTTTGACCTCACCATCTGGCACGGTTTGTACGCCCCTAAAGGCACGCCAACGGCCATCACAACAGCCTTGAACGACGCCATGAAGAAGGCGCTGAAAGACCCTGATTTCATCAAGAAGCAAGAAGGCTTGGGCGCGCTGGTTGTTACCGACAAACGCGTGGAACCTGCCGAGCACAAAAAGTTTGTGGCTGCAGAAATCCAGAAAATCAAAATAGCAGTAGATGCCAGCGGCAAATACGCCGATTGATACCAATGCGTCATTAAAAAACCGCCTTCCTGAGGCGGTTTTTTTTCGTCAAATCAAAAAGTTTAGACCTTTGTACCGCGTCGACACTCTTTGTAAATGCAAAGCCTTACGCAAAGAAAAACTTAATTCACAAACTGCTCAGAGCCCACAATGCCCAGTTTGTTCAAGCCTAGGCGCTGCGCACTGGCCATGACCAGTGCCACCGCTTCGTACTTGGCTTTGGCGTGTGAGCGAATGTGTAATTCGGGTTGCGGTTGAGTGGCTGACGCCTCTGTGAGTTTCAGCTCCAGATCAGCACGACCCCCTAAAGGACGGCCATTCCAATTGATCACACTGTTAGCGTCCACATCAATCTTGACTACCACAGGGTCTATCTTTTTAGTTGGCGTTGTGGAAACTGGCATGTCCAAATTCACAGAGTGAAGTTGCGCCGGAATGGTGATGATCAACATGATCAATAGCACCAGCATCACGTCAATCAAGGGCGTGGTGTTGATCTCCATCATCACTTCTGGTTCGTCACTCGAACTGGAGCCTATGTTCATTGCCATGGTCTTGTTCCTTTATTGCGGCTCGGTGATGAACCCGACCTTGGTGATGCCGGCGCGCTGAACCGCATACATCACTCGGCCCACCGACTCAAAGTCGCTCTTGCCATCGCCCCTGATTTGAACTTCCGGTTGGGGCTTCATGACCGCAAACTTCTTCATGCGCTGCAGCAAATCGTCTGAGTTTTTAATGGGCGTATCGTACAAGAAGATCTTGCCCTTCACGTCCACCGAGATGATCACGTTCTCTGGCTTGGTCTCCCGCACCATGTTCTTCTCTTTGGGCAAGTCCACCTTGATGGACGTGGTCACTACAGGAATGGTGATCAAGAAGATGATCAGCAAAACCAACATCACGTCCACCAAGGGCGTGGTGTTGATCTCACTCATGATCTCATCGTCTTTACCTGAACCGATGTTTATTGCCATGATGGGCCTCTCAGTTTTTTTGAGCTTAGGTTCAATTGCTAAATACAAGTCAGGTTTGACTTGTATTACTTGTTGCTAGAAGCCAGCAAAACAGAATGTAAGTCAGAGCCAAACGCATTCACATCTTCCATGATGGCTTTGTTGCGGCGGACCAGCCAGTTGTAACCCAGCACCGCAGGCACCGCCACTGCCAAACCAATGGCCGTCATGATCAAGGACTCGCCCACAGGGCCAGCCACTTTGTCGATCGATGCTTGGCCGGAGATGCCGATTTTGACCAGTGCGTTGTAGATGCCCCAAACTGTACCGAACAAACCGACGAAGGGTGAAGTGGAGCCAACAGTGGCCAAGACAGCCAAGCCGTCTTGCATGCGGCTTTGAACGTTGCCAATGGCGCGCTGAATATTCTGTGTGGTCCAAGTGTTGAAGTCAACGGCACCGAGCAAACCGGTGTGCTTGTTGGCACTCTCAAGCCCCTTTTCTGCAATGAAGCGGAAAGGACTGTCTTCAGCCAAGCCGTCTGCGCCTTGACGCAGTGAAGACGCTTTCCAGAAAGTTGCTTGAGCAGCTGCCGAAAACTTGGCTGCTTTAGATTGCTCTAAGAACTTGGTAATGATCACGTACCAAGAACCCATAGACATGAGCACCAAGAGGAGCAAGGTACCTTTGGCAACGACATCGCCCTGTGCCCACAAAGCGCCCAAGCCATAAGGGTTGTCGTCGTGCTCGCCAGCGGGTGCGGCATCGGCGGCAGGCACCGGTGCAGCAACTGGAACCGCAGCTTCGGGTGCTGGTGCTGCAGCAGAAGGTGCCGCAGCGGGAGCAGCTTCTTTGGGCTTAGCTGCAAAGCTGGTGTTGGCCAAGCTCAAGCCGGCTATCAGGCCGATGGCTAGAACAAGAGTTTTGAGTTGCTTGATCATGAAAGGACTCCTCTGAAAGGGATTCAATTAATTTAAAAAATATTCAACAAAAAGTGTTGGTTGCTTAGGGTGGCTTGGAAGTGACTCACTCTAAACGCCAGGTATATCTCAAGCTCGCCCAGCTTTGCTGGGGCTTACCGTCCAGCGTAGCGGGTTTGAACTGGCACTTGGATAAACCAGCCCGTGCCGCCTCGTCCAATCGCCTAAAGCCAGAAGATTTCTCAATGGCCGATTCAATGACCTTACCGTCAACGCCCACCAAGAACTTAAGCTGCACAGTGCCTTCTTCCTCCAAGCGCTTTGAGGCGCTTGGGTAGTCGGGCTTCTCGCAACTGGATGCACTGATCACCGCGGAAGTTTGCACCGGCGGAGATGCAGGCTGCGGAGTGCTTTGCACTGGCGAAGGCAAAGGCGAAGGCGAAGGCGAAGGGGGTGCAACTGGTTGCGGTGTGTTGGAAACAGCCGCAATGGCATTCACCGGTGATGGTGCAGCCACTTGAATCTCCGCAGGGGGGACGTAGGCAGGTGGTGGAGGTGGCAAATTCTTGGGCGGTGGCGGTGGCGGTGGCGGTGGCGGCGGCGGTGGAATGTCGGGTTTGGCTTCTTCCAAAAGAACGGCTTCCACTGGGCCTTTGATGACCTTCACAAACTTGCGCGCAAGCCCAGAATTGATGGCCCAAAACAGCAGCCCGTGCAATACAACCACCGCAGTCAACCCGATCACATACTTTCGGGGTGTTCGTTGCCGGTTGGCGTAATCTATCATGCCGTCAATACTCTTTCTAGGATGAAGCCATTTCAAATGTGGGCTTGCTATCTTGTTGTTATTTCAGAGCTCAAAAGAAAGTTATTGTAATGAGCTGACGGAGGGTAATTTGAGATAGATAGTAACCTAGGCTGCATAAACGCTTTCATGGTACTTGTCATTCCGCTGTTCAAAAAATGCCCGGACTTCACGCGGTTTGAAGTTGATTTGCCGACTGACAGTCAAACCTCAATCTTTGGAGAGGTTAGCAGAAGCTGCAGCCTTCAATGCAAACTCGGCTCGCAGCGCGCGTAATTTTTCTCTTGGGTCTTCTTTCACCGTATTTTTGTCGAGCGCCATTTCGGCAATAAAACGACTGGGTAGCGCGGCAATGGTCTCGCGTCCTTTTTTGCGGCGCTTGGTCCAGCTGACTGCCAAAGTTCGTTGCGCCCGTGTAATACCCACGTACATCAAACGACGCTCCTCCTGAAGCCTAGTGAGTTGACCTTCAGCATGCACGGCAGCGTTGATGGACTCTTTGTTGTCTTCGTCCATTTTGAAAGGCAGCAAACCTTCATTCACGCCCACCAACATCACATGCGGCCACTCCAAACCTTTGGCGGCATGCAGTGTCGACAAGGTGACCACATTGGGGTCTTGCTCACGCTCATTCAAGGTGGACAGCAAGGAGATGGTTTGCGCCACTTCCAAAAGCGATTTGGTTTCCGCCATCAGGCTCACGCCTGCCGCATCATCAATGGTTCCGCCACAACGCCCTGACATCCAGTCACAAAATTCCAAGACATTGGTCCACCGCGCTGCCGCTACTTTCTCGTTGTCTTCGCCATCGTACAAATGTTTTTCGTAGCCAATATCTTTGAGCCATTGCAACAAAAACGCTTTGGCATCTTCGGCACCATGTGTGCGCTTGGCGCGGTATTCCAAGTCGTTCATGTAGCGGCCAAATTCATGCAAGCTGCCCACTGCGCGCGCCGATAGCCTGCTGCCTAAACTGTTGGAAAACAAAGCTTCAAACAAACTGAGTTTGTACTGACTTGCCAAAGTACCAAGGCCGGCCAAAGTTTGATGGCCAATGCCGCGCTTCGGGCTGGTCACGGCGCGCAAGAAAGCGGGATCGTCGTCGTTGTTGACCCACAAGCGAAACCAAGCGCACAAATCTTTGATTTCTGCGCGGTCAAAAAAACTTTGCCCGCCCGAGACCTTGTAGGGGATTTGCGCACGGCGCAAAGCTTTTTCAAACGGTTTGGCCATGTGATTGGCGCGGTACAAAATGGCGAACTCTTTGTAGTCGCGGTATTGCACGCCGCCGGAAGTGGTAGCGGTGCCTGCACGCAAAGATTGAATGCGAGCCACCATGCGGTCGGCTTCGTGTTCTTCGTGGTCAGCATCGACAACGCGAACCGGCTCGCCTTCACCCAATTCAGAAAAAAGTTTTTTAGGGTAGAGCTTGGGATTAGGCTCAATCACGTTGTTGGCCGCGCGCAAAATGGCGCTGGTCGATCGGTAATTTTGCTCTAAGGTCACAACCTTCAATTGCGGAAAATCTTGTGGTAAACGTTTCAGGTTGTCTAAAGTTGCGCCGCGCCAACCATAAATTGATTGGTCATCGTCACCCACCGCTGTAAACCTTGCTCGTTCACCGACCAAGTGTTTGAGCACCTCATATTGCGTGGCGTTGGTGTCTTGGTATTCGTCCACCAACACATGGCCCATGCACGCCTGCCAACGCTCACGCACTTCAGGGTGCTGTGCCAATAATTTCAAAGGCAAGCCAATCAAATCGTCAAAGTCCACACTTTGATAGGCAGACAAGCGTTCTTCGTAGCGGTCCATGATGCGCGCGGCCACGCGCTCGTTTTCGTTTTGAGCAAGGCCTTCCGCTTGTGCGCTGGTCAGTCCCGCATTTTTCCAAGCACTGATGGCCCATTGCCATTGCCTTGCGGTATTGACATCGGTGGTGCCGCCGCAGTCTTTCAAAATGCTTATCACATCGTCTGAATCCAAAATGCTGAACTGCGGTTTCAAACCAAGCACATGCCCGTCTTGGCGCATGATGCGCACACCCAAGGCATGAAAGGTGCAAATCATGACCTCTTGCGCGCCTTTGCCAATGAGCTTGCGTGCACGATCTCGCATTTCACTGGCCGCTTTGTTTGTAAAAGTGATGGCCGCAATCCGCTTGGGTTCAAGGCCCACTTCTATCAGTCTGGCAATTTTTTGCGTGATCACACGTGTCTTGCCCGAGCCAGCGCCCGCCAACACAAGGCAAGGGCCTTTGACGTAATGAACAGCTTCGAGTTGAGCCGGATTCAAACCAGAGTAGGGGATGGACATGCGTAAAAGTAGGGAAAGCCGAATTGGAATGCAGATTCGGCAAGCACCTGAATCATAGCGGGCAATGACGGGAAAACGGGGCCCAAATTCCAAGGCACAATGTGAACCATGCTAGATGTTTTGCACGTCACCTTTCCTTTCTTTGCCTTGGTACTTTGCGGTTATTGGGCGGCGCGCCGCCACATGCTGCCCTTTGAAGCCATCCCAGGCTTGAATGGCTTTGTGCTGTTCTTTGCGTTGCCCTGCATGCTGTTCCGATTTGGCGCCAACACGCCCATTGCCCAGCTCTTAGATGCCAGCGCTTTCTTCATGTACTTATTTTGCGCCTTTGTCATGGTGGCCTTTGTGGTGGCCGTCACGATGAACAAACGCTTTGGCTGGAACGATGCGGCATTTGGTGCCTTGGTCGGCGCCTTCCCCAACACCGGCTTCATGGGCGTTCCCTTGTTGGTGGCCTTGCTAGGCACTGCGGCAGCGGGCCCTGCCATCGTCACCATCGTCATCGACATGGTCATCACCACATCGCTTTGCATTGCATTGTCGCGTTTGGATGGCGCAGGCCAGCAAGGCGTAGGCCAAGCTGCCAAAAATGCACTGCTTGGCGTAGTTAAGAATCCTTTGCCATGGGCTATTTTGTTGGGCACACTTTTTTCTGCGTTTCAAATTGAGTTGCCAGGCCCTGTAGAAAAAACTGTGACCTTGTTGGGCGATGCGGCATCGCCCGTTGCACTGTTCACCATTGGTGCCGTGTTGGCGCGCTCCCAAAAAATTGCACACCACGAACAGCATGGCCCTCTGACATGGAAAGACTATGTGCCGGTTGCACTCATCAAATTGTTCTTGCACCCTATTCTTGTCTTAGTGGTGGGCTTGGCCGCCATTTCAATGGGTGTGCCCATTGATACATTTACCCTTAAAGTGATGGTGCTTGTGGCGGCTTTGCCCAGCGCCAGCAATGTGGCCATGTTGTCAGAAAGATTTGGCGCCGACAATGGCCGCATCGCCAGAATTATTTTGGTCTCTACTGCCGCAGCCTTTCTCACCTTCTCGGGTGCGGTCGCATTGCTTCAATGATCACAAATTAAATGGCCAGCGGATCGACATCCACCAGCCAGCGAATCATGCCTTTGTGTTCCGGCGCAGACCGCGATGCATGCAACTCTTCTTGCAACAATTCAAGCACCCTGTGAAGCGCTTTTCTGGAAGCACTTTCAATCAGCATTTGTGCGCGCTCAACATTGGCCACGCGCTGAATGCTCATAGGGACTGCGGGGTACACACTCACTTCGGCCAAGGCCGATGCGTCGTTGGTGCCAAGGCCGTCTTCAGATTGCAACTGCGCGTTTGCGTGGTTTAGAAAAGCTTGTGCCACCGCTTGCGTTCGCGCGTCACTGCGAATCAGCGCCTGAAAAGTACTCGGTGGAAGACCCGCCTCCAAACGCTCTTTCAATTGCTGTTCTGCAAATGCAGGGTAGTCGTGCTTTTTCAGCGCTTCAAACAGGGCGTGTGAAGGGTGAAAGGTTTGCACCCACATCTCACTGCCCGCACTCTGCTCTGCATCTCGCCCCGCTCTGCCGCCTGCTTGCATGAGCAATGCAAACAAGCGCTCTGGCGCCCTGAAATCGCTAGAGAACAAAGCGCCATCAGGGTTGACTGCTGCCACCAAAGTGATGCGCCTAAAGTCATGACCTTTGGCAATCATTTGCGTGCCCACCAACACATCGACTTCGCCACTGTGCACCCCCGCCAATTGCGCTTCTAGCGAGCCCTTTAGTTTGGTGCTGTCGGCATCAATGCGCATGACCTTCACAGGTTCACCATTGGGCCGTTTAACATCAATCAAAAGCTCGGCCAAATGTTCTTCCAGCTGCTCGGTGCCGCGCCCCATCGGCGCAATGTCGGCATTGCCACAAGCGGGGCAAGCGCGCGGCACACGCTCCGTGAAGCCGCAGTGGTGACAGCGCAAGGTGCGATCAATTTTGTGAAATACCCTAAATGTACTGCAGTGCGAGCATTCACTTTTCCAGCCGCAATCTGCGCAATGCAAAACGGGTGCATAGCCGCGTCGGTTCAGCAGCAGCATGCTTTGTTCGCCCATGGCCACACGTTCTTGAATGGCGGCCATCAAGGGCGCAGACAAGACAGTTTTGCGTGGCTGATGGTTCATGTCAACGCGGCGCACAAAAGGCAGCTGACCTGCACCAATGCGCGCGGGCATGGGCAATCTTAAATAGCGCCCGCCTTCTGCCGCTGGCCTGCTGTGATGCCAACTTTCTAAAGAAGGCGTGGCCGAACCCAAGATCACTTTTGCGCCTTCTAGCCGCGCTCTGTAAATGGCTAAATCGCGGGCCGAATAACGCGCGCCTTCTTGCTGTTTGTAGCTGGCATCGTGTTCTTCGTCCACCACAATCCACTTCAAGTGCGGCATAGAGGCAAAGATGGCCATCCGCGTACCCAGCACAATGCGTGCGCTGCCTTGGTGAGCCGCCAACCAACTCTTCAACCTTTGGGGGCCTGTCATGCCGCTGTGCATAGAGACCACGCCTGCATCGCCAAATCGGGCTTTCACGCGTGCCTCGAGTTGCGGCGTGAGATTAATCTCCGGCACCATCATCAAGGCTTGTGCGTTGGCGTCTTCTGCCAAACACCTGGCAACAGCTTGAAGGTAGACCTCGGTTTTGCCGCTGCCAGTGGCGCCATGAAGAAGAAAGGGGCCAGATGCCTCAGCCATTTGCGACAACACGTCGGCTTGCTGATCCGACAAGGGCCAGGGTGACTGTAGAGATGTGGCCAAAGTCTCAGACGTTGTGGCTTGTTTTTTAAAACGCCTAGCCAGTTGCACGGGCGTGAGGTCTCGGAGTTGAGGTGGCAAAGCGGCCATCGCCACTTCACCCAAAGAGCGTTGGTAATAATGCGCTGTGAATTGAACCAGCTGCTGCCAGTGCGCGCTTAAGGGCGCGACAGCCTCTAAAACTGCGATCACTTGACGCAAAGTGTGCGTGCTCAGTGTCTCGGGCGCAGCGGTGTGAACGCCCCACACCACACCTAAAACCTCTCGATTTCCAAAAGGCACTCTGACCAACTGACCTACAGACGCAGGCAATTCGGTGACGTAGGTCAGCAAACCGCCCACTTGACTGTGTGCGGGAACAGAAACTGCAACATCAAGCCACTTTTGCATTCAAAACCTTGTGAGCAGCATTAACATGAAGGCACCCTTGCATTTTGTGACTTTCTTGCTCACAAATATTGTTGAAACAACGGGTAAGTTGTTGTTTTTCATGGCCTTTAGATGCAGTCCAAATAAACTGTGGATAACTTTGTTGAAAACCCTGCGCGATGACCCGCAAACCCTTGAAAAATAAGGCTTTGATTGGATTGCCCGGGAACTGAGCACTTTCATAAAAATGATTAAAAACAACAACTTAAAAAACACAGGGGGATGACGCGAAGGCTGTAAGCGAGAACAGAATCTTAAATTCTATGGACAGCGCTATTGTGCATAAGTCAATAGAAAAAACCCAAAAATTTAAATATTTTTGGGTCTCTAAGTGGGTTTGTTTGCAGTATGCAAAAGCTTTTTCTGGCTTCAGCGCCTCAGGGCTCTTGAATGATTGTGAACCGCCTCCACCAATGCTGAAACATGCTCGGGCGGCGTGAATTGGCTGATGCCGTGGCCTAAGTTGAAAATGTGCGTGGGCCCGGTGCTGTTTTTGTCGGCATGAGGCTTGCCAAAACTGTCCAAGACCCGAATCACTTCCTTTTGAATGTGTGCCGGCGGCGCAAACAGCACATTAGGATCGATGTTGCCCTGCAGCGCTTTACCAGGACCACCGACCGTACCGCCCACCATTTCACGGGCGCGGCCCAAGTTCATGGTCCAGTCTAGGCCCAGCACCTCGCAATCCAATTGGCCCATCTGATCGAGCCACAAACCACCGCCTTTGGTGAAGACAAGGCGCGGAATGGTGGCACCCTTGTGTTCCTTTTTCAGCAATGCCAGTACCTTGGCCGTGTAAGACAGGCTGAATTCTTGGAAAGCGCCATCGGCCAAAACACCACCCCAGCTGTCAAAAATCATCACGGCTTGAGCGCCAGCTTCAATTTGGGTGTTCAGATAACTGGCGACGGCTTGGGCGTTGACTTCCAAAATACGGTGCATCAAATCGGGTCGGCTGTAGAGCATGGACTTGACCAAGCGGTAATCGTCAGAGCCTTTGCCCTCTACCATGTAGCAGGCCAAGGTCCAGGGGCTGCCAGAAAAGCCAATGAGGGGCACACGGCCATTGAGTGCTTTGCGGATGGAAGTCACTGCATCAAAGACATAACGCAGCTTGTCCATGTCGGGTACTTGTAGCTCAGCCACGGCGGCTTCGTCTCGCACCGACTTGGCAAAGCGAGGGCCTTCGCCCAGGGCAAAGCTCAAACCCAGTCCCATGGCGTCAGGCACGGTCAGAATATCACTGAACAAAATGGCTGCATCCAAAGAGTAGCGCTCTAGCGGCTGCAAGGTCACTTCCGTGGCGTAGTCAACATTGGTCGCCAAGCCCATGAAGCTGCCAGCCTTGGCGCGGGTGGCGCAATACTCAGGCAAATAACGACCTGCTTGGCGCATCAGCCAAACGGGTGTGTGGTCGGTTGCTTGTCGCAAACAGGCACGCAAAAAAGTATCGTTGGAAAGGGGAGCAAAACTGGCTGTAGTCATAAGAATTCTGAAAATTTCTATTCGTTTCAATCGAAGACTGGAGCATTCTCGCAGAATGCCTCTAGGTCAGGGCGTGAACGACGAACCGCCATTCAATTATCAGGTGAAGCCTTGATTTGGCTAAGGTGGCCTTGAATTTCGTTCACAGTAGGCAATTCAGAGAGCAAACGCACAGATTGCCCCGGTGCATACCATGCGTAAACGGGCAAACCGTTGCGGCCAAGCTCGTTCAAGGCGACGGTGATCAGGGGGTCGTAGCGGGTCCAATCTGCTCGCAACAGCAAAACTTTCTTGTTGGCCAATTCGGCCAGCAAGTTGGCGTCGGAAAAAGTTGTTTTCTTGTTAAATTGACATGTCACGCACCAAGCGGCTGTGAAGTCGACAAAAACAGGCCGCCCATCCTTTAGGGCCAAGGCAACTTTTTCACTTGACCATGCTTCCCATTGGCCAAGCTTATTGGCTGGCGTGCTGTTTGATGTGTCGGCTTGGGTTTGCACCTGGGTCCACATGGGGGCCCAATGCCAAATTGACAAGGCCAAGACGACTAAAGCCAAGGCCGACATCACTCGGCCTACTTTCCCATTCAGTGTCAGTGCCCAGATCAATAAAGCCAAGCTGAGCAAGCAAGCTAAAAATCCAGAGACGCCATCCAAGCCCACCTGCTGGCCCAAAACCCACATCAACCAAATGACAGTGGCGTACATGGGAAAGGCCATGAACTGACGAAATGTCTGCATCCATGAACCGGGTCGAGGCAAGAACTTGACCCAAGCCGTGTTGAAAGAAATGGCCATGAAGGGCAGTGCCATGCCGATGCCCATGGCTAGAAAAACGGGCAAGGCCTGCCAAGCCGGTAAACCAATGGCCAAGCCTAAGGAGGCTCCCATAAACGGCGCCGTACAGGGTGAGGCAATGACCACTGCAAACACACCCGACCAAAGCGAATTGATGATGGGGTTGGCCCACTGAAAGCCCGCTACTGAACTGGGCACGAACGCGCCAAATTCAAACATGCCTGACAGGTTCAAACCGATCACGGTGAACAACATGGCAAGCGCACCGACCACCCAAGGCGATTGCAACTGAAAGCCCCAGCCCATTTGCGATCCCGCGGTCCGCAATGCCAGCATCAATGCACCTAAAACCAAGAAAGAAATCAAGACGCCGGCACTGAAGGCCCAAGCCGAGCGCTGCATGTCTCGGGGCCGATCAGAAAGCTGTGTGATGCTCAAGAGTTTGATGGCCAACACGGGAAAAACACAGGGCATCAAATTCAATAAAACGCCGCCCAATAAGGCCCCCAACATGGCCAAGGCCCAAGTGGCCCAAGGCGCAGGGGCCAGGAGGGCTGGCGCCATTTTTTGCAGAACTGTCGCGCTATAGTTTGGCGGCGGGTCCGAAAACGTTTGCCATTGGCCTTGAACGGGTGTTTCGACAGTCCACTGTCGGCCTGTTGGTGCATCGGCCTTGCCTTGCACCAACAGCCAAGACATTTGTTGGGGGCTGTCCATGCGTTCGCTTGAAACTTGCAGCCGCACGCTTGTAGCGGAGGCCATCTCGCCAGAATTTGCGGCAGAACGACTGGTTTGAACAACGGGTGCCGCACTGTTTTGAATCACGTTGGAGGTTTGAGGAAACACTGTCCAGTCAGTGTTTTGGAGCTCTGGCGGTAACTGCGCCAATGACAGTTCAAGGCTACGGCCATCTTGGGAAATCTGGGCCAGGTGCTTGCCCTTCAAAGGCTGCGCTTGCCATTGCAAGGCCTTCTCAAATGCACTTGGGGCCATCGATGTGGTGCCTTTGATGGGCACCCTTAAACTGAAATCCCCCTCTTGCGGAATGCACTCTTGTTTGCAAACAAGCCAGTTGGCATGCAAATCAATTTGAACCGAACTCTCGTTGACCTGCGGTTTGAAAGACTTGCTGACTTGAATGGGCGTGACCAATAGCAGGGTGTCTTCATAACCAAAATTGGCCAGGGGGCCAATGGGAATTCTGCGCGGTACTGGCCATATTAAGTTGCCCGCAACCATGCCCTCTGGCAATTTCCATTGAAGGACTGTGGGCAGACCAGAATCGCCTGGGTTGCGCCAATAGGTGTGCCATTGGGATTGGTGCACCAGTTCCAGGCCTAGCCAAATTGTTTGGCCCGCTTCAATGCCGTTGGGCGCTTGGGCCAACAGGGTGGCTTTGACTTGGGGTGTTTGAACCATTTGACCCGCGGGGCGTGAGCTCAAAATCTGCGTTTGTGCTTGTCCGTTCAGCGTCAAAATCAGGAGCAAAGCAATGCCTACCAACGGACAGCGCAGGCTTAAAAGCAGGTTGCGAAAGCGGTAGAAAGACAAGGGCAAGAACCTCTAGGCCAAAAGCCTAACTCTACACTGCAAAATCATGCCCTTAAACCCTGCACCTCCATTAAACTGCACAGATTGAAAAGCCCCATTGACATGTCACATCACATTCACTTTTGGTCCGACTTGACCACCCACGACTTTGGCCGCCTTGATGTGTCGAGGGCTATTGCCGTGTTGCCTTTGGCGGCCACCGAGCAGCACGGGCCCCATTTGCCTTTGTCGGTCGATGTTGACATTGTGAATGGCGTGCTGCATTCAGCCATGACCCGTATGAACGCGGGTGCCGCTTCGACTGCAGACACGTTGAACCCGAAAGACTTGTCCATCTTGGTTCTGCCAACGCAAAGCGTTGGTTTAAGTCCCGAACATGCGGCTTTTGCCGGCACACTGACCTTAAAAGCTGAAACACTGATTCGGCTTTGGACGGACATTGCAGAGTCCGTCAAAGCCGCAGGCATTCACAAACTGGTGCTTCTCAATGCACATGGCGGCCATGTGGGCGTCATGGATGTGGTGGCCCGCGATTTGCGGGCGCGCTTGGGCATGTTGGTGTACAGCGTGAACTGGCATCAGTTGCCTTTGCTTGACGAAAAGGGTCAAGATGTCAACGCGCTTTTCTCAGACCATGAGCATCGATTTGGGGTCCATGCGGGTGAAGTTGAAACCTCGATCATGCTGGCGCTCAAGCCGCATGCTGTGACCATGAGCAAAGCCCAAAATTTTCGTTCAAGCTCTGAAGACCGTGCGCTGTCTTTTCCCATTCTGGGCAACGGTCGAAGCGCCAAGTTGGCTTGGCAAATGCAAGACTACAACCCTGCAGGGGCGGCGGGCAATGCGGCCGCTGCTACTGCGCAGAAGGGTCAGATTTTGTTAGACGCAGCTGGCCGTGCCTTGGCCGATTTGCTGATAGAAATAGACCGATTGCCTGCCAATACCCTCAGGACTTAATTGCCGCGTTGCAAAACAAGGGGCAATGGCTTTAAGTCAATATTGGGGCAAAACCAGCTCGATGGCTGTTGGAAAGATTTGCTTGGGGCACTCACGCGTGGCATCCAAGCAACCGCCCGATGCGTAAACGTCTTTAGGGTCCCTGATGCGCATCATTCGATCCAAGATCTGTTTTATTTTGTTGGGCTCTTGCATCGTGTCACGGACGCAAGCTTCTACTTTGGCTTCATCAAGCCACAATTCGCCCTCAGCGTTGGTTTGCACACCATCACGCCAATGGTAAATTTCAATGCACTTGCTTTCTAGTGTGAAGGGCTGATCGCGTTTCCAAAAATTGCCGAACAAGCCGCTGCCGACATAAATGACCCAAGAGCCTTCATAGCCCGTCACATCGGAAGAGCGTTCATCTGGATTTCGAAACCAAACACGATCACCTGGAACATAAAAACCAGCAGGCAAGGGAGCCTCTTGCGAACCATATTCGTGAAGAAAGACTTCATGAAAGAGGCCGGAACGAATGGCAAATTTTTCGTTCACCTGTTGCAGCTGTGCCAACAGGGAGGGGTTGTGCTGGCTCGCTTCTTGGGCCAAGCCTAACAAGATCACATATTCGCTTGCGCGATAACAAGAAAAGTCATACAGCTTGCCTGTGGCCTCGGGTTGCGTGGCGCTGATCAAGGCTTCAATCAAGCTTGTATGGGGCTGCAAAATAAAGCCAGCTTCTTCTTCGTAGCGCCAAAATTCGCTGGGCCGCTCAGCCGCATTTGTTTTAAAGGCCAGAGCCGTCTTCCGGGCGTCCAATACAATGTTTTCTCGGACCCGCACCGCGCTGCTAAGCGCTTCTAAGTCATTGAATTCAAAGCGATGCGGCGAGACCAGCATGGCCCACAGGATTTCTTGCTTTAAATTATTGGCATGCTGGTGCAGCGCAAGTGTGTCACTGGCAGGCGCATGCACTTGCATCCAAGCGTCGCTCATGCGGCACAACAAGGCGCCTGGGGTTGACGCAATGTCCAAGCCTTTTTTGATGCCATGGGCATCAAAAAAGGCGACACAAGCAGACAGCTCGCAATGAGAGACTTGAATGCCTGCCGCTTGAGTTGAATGCGAAGTTGACTGATGCCGATTTTGCATGATTGTCATTCTGACAAGAAAACCAGTGCTCCCCTATCGGGGGAAACACTATCAAGCAAAAGTGACCCAGCTTCGATGATCAGCATGATCCAAATGCGGTAAGTTATTGTAAGAAAGCAGCATGTGCCTCGACGGCGTAAAGACAAACTCCGCGAGTGCCGTATTTCGGATGCGCAGGTTCAATTCAATGGAAGTTTCTGCAGGCGCCTGAAGAATTTGCGCGACCGCTGTCGAAATTGGCCCGCCACTTGAGACGATCAAGATAGGCCCTTGGTGGTTTTCTCTCACATGCTTTAAAACAGCTTGAATGCCAGCCGCAAATTCTGCATAACTTGGCATGCCTCGTGGCTGAGTCGCGCCCGCCATCCATTGTTGAAGTGCAGTTCGCAGCAAGCGAAAGTGATGTTTGTACATTTCTGGCGTATCGGGTTTGGCAAGTGGCTCGGGATGAATGGTCTCAATCAAAGCATGGCTGTCGTACTCATTGAGCTCAGGCCAAACTTCAGGATTCATTTGCAGTTTCGCACCCTGTGCAATGCCTTCCCAAGTTTGACGGTGTCTTTTCAGGCTGCCCATGAAAACAGCCTCAAACTTAACCGGTTCTGCATCAGCTTGTTCGGCCGCCTTGTGTTGCCAATACTCGCCCAAGCGAATGCTCTGCTTCTTGCCCAAGTCACTGAGCTGGTCGTAATCGTCGGCGCCGAAAGAAGCCTGACCGTGGCGCACTAAAAGAAGTTGTCCCATGGTGCTTAGTCTAAAGCCACTTGCCCCAGTTAAAAACTGCTTGTGAACATCCAGCCGGCAGTCAAAACCAAGGCCAAAGACATGCACCGATTGAAAACAAGCAGGCGCGCGCCTTTTAAAAGCCATTCGCGCAGCAAACTGCCCATGGCGGCATACGTTAAATTGCTCAAGAAACCAAACAGCATCATGAGGGGCAACAAAACGGCGCATCGTTCAAGCGCATCTTCTTTGCCAGCCACCCATCCCGCCACCAAAGACAAAGCCAGCATCCAGGCTTTGATGTTGAGGAATTGAATGGCAACGCCTTGAAAGAACGTGATTCGCATTCGACTCTCATCGGCCATTGCCATTTCGCGAACTCGCCATAGCTGGCGGGCCATCCACAACAAATACAAAGTGCCCCCCAGCAAGATCACCCAGCGCAAGGCTGGCACGACCATGACCAAGTTGCCTAAACCCGCCATGCAAATGGCCAACAAAAATCCCCAACCCACGGGCACAGACACAATGAATTTCATGGCCGAGCGCAAACCCAGATTGGCGGCCAAAGCCGCAGACAGCGTGGTGTTGGGGCCTGGCGTGAAACTGGCTGCTGTGGACAGCACTAACAAAGCAGTGAACTCTTCAGGGCTGAAAACGAAGTTCATGAAGATGCTTTAAGGTATTGAAAGAATTTCCCATCGCTCTAGGGCGCTCACCAATTCAGTTTCAATTTGCGCATCTCGCGCAAACAAGGCGACAGCCTTGGTGGGATCTTTGGCAAACAAACTGCCGTCCTCTATGGCGGCTCGAATTTCGGTCTGTTCTTTTTCCAAGCCTTCAATCAATGCGGGCAAAGCATCAAGCTCACGTTGTTCTTTGTAGCTTAACTTCTGCGCACTCCTTGCCGCGGCCTTGGGCTGCGAATCAGCCGTGACGGTCTTGACTGGTGCAGGTTGGGCAGCGGTTGAGGCTGCGCTTGAGTTGGACTGAGGCGCAGCCTTGGCGGCTGCCGCTTTGTTTTGCGCTTGAATATTTTGACTACGCAGTGATTGTGTCAGCCAATCTTGCACCGAGCCTTCGTACTCTTGCCAAAAACCAGGCTTGTCTGGGCTTGCCTCGCAGGCAATGATACTGGTCACCACGTTGTCCATGAAGGCCCTGTCGTGACTCACCAAAAACACGGTGCCTTGGTAATCTTGCAACAACTCCTCCAAGAGTTCCAGTGTGTCAATGTCCAAATCGTTTGTGGGTTCGTCAAGCACCAGCACATTGGCGGGCCTGGCAAACAAGCGCGCCAGCAACAAGCGATTTCGCTCGCCGCCCGACAAGGATTTGACGGGCGAAGTGGCACGTGCAGGTGAGAATAAGAAGTCACCCAAATAGCTCTTGACGTGCTGGCGCTTGTTGCCAATCTCTATCCATTCACTGCCCGGGCTGATGAAATCTTCTAAGGAAGCTTCCAAGTCGAGGGCGTTGCGCATTTGATCAAAGTAGGCCACTTGCAAATTAGCACCTTGCCGAATTTTTCCACTGTCAGCCTCAAGCTCTCCCAGAATTATTTTCAAGAGGGTTGTTTTGCCCGCGCCGTTGGGACCCAGCAAGCCTATTTTGTCGCCGCGCAGCAGTGTGGCTGTGAAGTCTTTCAAAATGACTTTCACGTCGCCCTCGGGCGAGGTGAAAGATTTACAGACATCCGTCAGTTCTGCAACCAATTTGCCAGTCGGTGCCCCTGAGGCCACTTCCATGCGAACGCGCCCCACTTGTTCTCTTCGCGCACTGCGGGTAGCGCGCAAAGTCTCAAGCCGTGCAATACGGCTTTGGCTTCTTGTTCTGCGTGCTTCTACGCCTTTGCGAATCCAAACCTCTTCTTGTGCCAACAACTTATCGGCCTTCGCGCTGATCACCGCCTCCTGCGCCATTTGCTCTTCTTTGTTAATTTGATACTGAGCAAAGTTACCCGGATAACTTCTCAGGCGACCGCGGTCCAACTCCACAATGCATGTGGCAATACGGTCTAAAAATGCGCGGTCATGCGTGATGGCCACCACGCTGCCCTTAAAGTCGATCAAGAGTTGCTCTAGCCAAGCTATCGAATCCAAATCAAGGTGATTGGTGGGTTCGTCCAACAACAGTACATCAGGATGCGTCACCAAAGCTTGGGCCAGTGCTACGCGCTTGCGATTGCCACCAGAAAGTGTGGCCACCTTGGCGCCAGGGTCTAGGTGCAAGCGGTGCAATGTTTCATCCACCCGTTGCTCCCAGCCCCAGCCATCTAGTGATTCAATTTGACTTTGCAACACATCTAAATCTCCGACGCAGTTGCTGTAGTCATCAATGAGTTTCATGACAGGGGCAAGGCCGCGCTGTACAGATTCAAAAATGGTGTCTTCCGATTCAAGCAAAGGCTCTTGCGCTACATAGGCGATGCGAACACCTTGTTGGACATGCATGGTGCCGTCATCGGCGTGCTCCATGCCGGCCAAAATTTTGAGAAATGAGGATTTGCCTGTGCCGTTGCGGCCGATCAGGCCGATGCGCTCCGAAGTTTCCAGGGCAAAGTCAGCGTGATCAAGAAGTGCAACGTGTCCGAAAGCCAGCGATGCGTCAATTAAGGTAATAAGAGCCATACCTCGATTATCAATGGCAAAAGAAAACTTGAAGGACTGGCTTGCGTACCCTCAAAAATCCATGTTATATTCGAAGGCTTTGGTAAAAATAAATAGTTTAGCAAGCCTGATAAGCTAAAGATAACGAATTTAGTTATCAGGCTGCATTCATGCAGGTGGGTAGCACTAAGGTCAAAGCCTCAGGCGTTAGCCTCGAGCAGTTTTAAAAGTGGAAAAAAATGAAATTTTTTCACCAAGTTCAAAAAACCGTGCTAGACTGCAAGGCTTCGCTGAAATGTTTGAATTTCAAGCTTCAGCAAGTCGGATTAAGCCCCGAGCAGATTCAAAGCAAACGGTTTAAAAAGTTTCATAATTTTTTAAATTGCTTGCAAAAGCCCTGAAAACGGTGCTACACTGCAAGGCTCCGCTGATCGCAGCGCAGTGCAACAAAACGACACTTCGTGTTGGCTTGTTGCACCAAAGATCTTTAAAAATTTACAGCCGATAAGTGTGGGCGTTTGATGGCGATTGCCAAGTTCTACGGAACTAAGTCTTAATTGGCTTACAAACGCTCATGGAAATAGAAGTGAAGTTCACTTCAATTCCGTTTTT
>Ga0209355_1000590_pt1 | contig 21660 bp, 19 predicted proteins | sample LauGreSBDMM110SN_3_FD_187563 | JGI IMG/M metagenome (GOLD analysis project Ga0209355, IMG submission 187563) | Freshwater lake microbial communities from Lake Michigan, USA - Sp13.BD.MM110.SN (SPAdes) (version 2) | ecosystem: Environmental > Aquatic > Freshwater > Lake | place: Lake Michigan... | reverse complement strand
TTACCGTAAATTAATACATCTTGTCCTGTTACGCCAATTCCAGTATAACCTATTCCAGATAAACTTATTCCATTCATTGAAGTCCATTGACTTGGACCTGTGTCTCCTTGTGCTCCTGTTGCTCCTGTTGCTCCTGTTGCACCTGTTGCACCTTGTGATCCTGTTGCTCCTGTTGCTCCTTGTGATCCTGTTGCTCCTTGTGAGCCAGTTGATCCTTGTGCTCCCGTTGCTCCTTGTGCTCCTGTTGCTCCTTGTGAGCCAGTTGATCCTTGTGCTCCCGTTGCTCCTTGTGCTCCCGTTGCTCCTTGTGAGCCAGTTGATCCTTGTGAGCCAGTTGATCCTTGTGCTCCCGTTGCTCCTTGTGAGCCTGTTGCTCCTTGTGATCCTGTATTACCTTGTGATCCTGTTGCTCCTTGGGTTCCTGTTACACCTTGAGGTCCCGTTGCTCCTTGTGGTCCTCTACAACAAGCTCCTGTAGCTCCTTGAAATCCTTTTACTCCAGTTGATCCTTGAAAACCAAACGGGCCTATTGGACCCCCAGATCCTTGAGCGCCTTGAGGCCCTATAACAGTTTTAGCTAAATTGGTTGCACAACATTTTTTAGCGCCTAAATAGTTTGAATGGCTAGACATTATAATATACTTCGAGGAAAAATATATATATTTTAATGTAATTAATATTAATTAATTTAAAATATATAAGATAAAAAAATATCTTAAATTTGTTTCTAATTTTGTAATTATTCTAACAATTCTAACAATCTTTCTTTATCAATGTTGTCATAATTAAATAAATATTCATCCGTCCATTTTGTATTTATGTTAGTTGGAGAAATATATAAATGTTCTTTACAATTGTCTCCAATAAACCCTTTTTCAATAAGAATTATTTCAGGTATTACATAAAATCTAGGTGTATTTTTACAATGTAGCCAATAGAAATCATTATCTCCCAATTTATAAGAACAATTATATTTTTTACCATTACTTTTATTCAAGCTAAATCCAAATGAATAAGGGTTTTTTTTACAAATAAATCCAACTTTTTCTTGAACCTTTTTATCTCCTATTTTAAAATCACAAACAGTTCCTTCAAAATCAGGATAAATAAACGGAATAAAATCAACTTTTTCCTCTCTTAATTTTCTATAGTGTTGTTCTTGTTTTTGTGTATCACTTGTAGGAATATTTAGTATATCAAATTGAAATTTAGGCATATTTTCATAAAAATACATTAATTTATTGGTTATATTATCAATTGTGACTTCATAATGGTTATATTTAGATTTAACTGATATTTTAATATTTGGTTGTCCTTTAACATCTTCATAAGGTATTAACCACAATTTTTTATCTTCCAAACAAATACATAATATTAAATAATTATCATAATTTGTGCTATTTAAATTAAAGTTATATTGTCCTCTATTACCTTTTTTACATGTGCTTTTTACTTGAATTCCTAACCATAAGTCTTCCATACAGTCTATTGGTCTTAAAACAATATCAGATCTACAACCATCAAACGTTTTTTTTATTTGAAAATATTGATTAACCACTTCTATAAAATATTGAATACATTTGAATTCTTGTTCAATTGAACTATTTTTATTTTCTCCACTTCTAAGTTCTTTTAATTTTGCTCCAGTATTGTTATTTACACATAAAGGACAATTAATTCCTTGATTTAAAGAAACAAAATTTGACCAACGAACTGTATTATTATGTCCACAAGAAGCAATATAACTAATTTTGCTTTCAACATTAACTTTGTTTTTATCATCATAAATAGTATTAAATTCTTCTTCTGTCATAGCTAATTTACATCCTTTTTCTGAAAGACATTTTATAATAGTTTGAAATGTAAGCAAATTTAAAGCACACGGTTTACATTTTATTCCATTTCCATTTAAAAACATTTTTAATGATACACTATTTGTATGTCCGCATGTAGCTATATAGTTTAACTTCTGTAACTGATTTGTATATGTTGTATCTAATAAAATACATTTATTAGATTCAAAAATTGTAACAACTTGTTCAAATAAATATCGGGTAGGCATATTGTAATTATTAATAATTTACATTTAACTATTTTTTATTTCAATTTTATTTGATATAAAAATAGAATTTATGTATTTGGTAATGCTATTTGAATATATTAACTTAGGTATATTATATTTCTAAGTAGGTTGTGGAAACTTAGGTTGAGGGTAACGGCACGAGGCACAGCGTTACCGATCCCAAACTAGCAACATTATATTTAACAACGAGAGGTAAATCGTTCTCCAAATAAACTTCAATTTTTTGACATAAATTTGTGCATTTAATAAAATATCCAAGATTTTTAAGAGAAAATTCGCCCTGAATAACTTTAGAAGAATCTTGTTTTTGAATAAATTTCATAGATTCATCCGCTTCGGCTCTATGAATTTCAGCCGACGCAAATTGTCCTTGACATTTAAAAATAAGTTCATTTCCAACGGACTTAATTTCGATTTTATCAGAAAGACAAGATAGATCTCTAATGATTTTTTGAAAATCGGCAGATGGAAGATTAATAATAGACGAAAATTTAACATCAGGGACTTCTAATTCATCTTGTTCTGGTTCGATTAACTTGAGTTTTTGTGTTTTACATTGTTTAATGTCTCCATTTTCAAATTTGAATGCTAAATGAGAAACAATTCCTTCAAAATAATCATTATTTTCAATATAAATTGTTAATGTATCATCGTTATCAATGGAATTAATTAATTTAAATAAATGAAACATATTGACGCCAATAATAATTTTTTCTTTTTTACATTCATAAAATTCAAAATTCGACGCTGCTAAATAAAGATGTACTAAAATAGTGTGGGATTTATCCATATTAATAATTCTAATTCCGTCGGGTTGAAAAGAAATGTTTGTTTCTAAAAGAATGTCTTTAAGAGCAGTCATTAAGGTGCGAAAAGGGGCAATTTGGACGGTTTTAATAGTTAGAACATTATTACTTGTAAATGCGTTTATATTGATAAATTGAGACATTATAAATACATTTAAACACAATTCTTTAAATACTTATGTTTAAAAAATATTAGTATTAATATAAATTAACTTTAGGATGTTTATAAATTAACTTTAGGAACTCTTTTTTTTCCATAGCCGTGTATTTTACGCGCTTTTTGAGCTGCTTTAAATCCCATTGAACCTGGTTTACAACCTTCATTTAATATGTCGTAATCAACCGCACCAGCTTTTCCTGATGTTAATGCGCTAGCTAAACGTGCTATTCCCCACGATTGTGCGGTTTGATTAGGTCGTGAACCGGATGAGTAATAAGCTCCCGCACCTTTACTAATAATTTGTGCTAAAGCCGATTTCGAACAACCTGTTTTTCTTGCTAATTCATTTGTTGCTCCAATTTTTTCAACATTATACATTTTTTTCGCATTTAAAACGTGTGAAGATGTTTTAGATTTAAATGATTTAACTGGTTTACGTGTATAATATTTACCCTTTTTATACATTTTTTTCGATTTTAATAACATTTTAGATTGTTTTTTTTTGTCTTTGGATGATAGTCTTTTTGGTAAATATCTTAGAGTGGTTTTATGTATTTTTTTACGTGTTTTCATAATATTATATAATATATTATATAAAAGTAACTTAAAGACTAACAAAATTATTGTAGTAATGGAAGAAACAAAAATGAATGAAATAGTTCATATGATTAATGAGCTAAAAATAAAGTATAATGATAATCCGTATATGATTCAAAGATTAGAAACACATTTATTTGATTTACCTGATGTTTTAGATCGTGAACATAAAAAATATAACGAACGTGTTAGTAGATTTAATGAACTAACATTTGAGCAAGATAATTTTTATAAAGTGTTTTTAAGTAAACATCAGTACTATTATATGCCATATAATAGTATTTATTATGAATATGATGGAAAGACATATAAGATAGTAAAAGACGATGATATTCATTACAGATTGCTATCAACAATAACAGATGAAGGTAAATTAATTCAATGGAAACATAAAACAAAACAGAATATAATTAAACAAATTAAAGAAAGATCATTATTTAAATCTACTCCTGAAACATATACAATACAAAACGTTCTTGGATTTTTACAAACTATTTTTCACACAAAAGCAGAGGCTAAATATTTTTTAACTGTTATTGGTGATTGTATTTTAAAAAAAAATACTGATAATTTATTATATTTTGTTAGTTCAAATCTTAAAAAATGTATTATACAAATTGATTCTATTGTTTATATTACAACTGGTAATTCAATTATGAGCAATTTTATTACAAAATATCACGATAGTCATAAATTACATTTATATCGTTTGATTAAAATAAATGAATCAACCAATTCATTATCTAGTGATATTATTAAAAATGTTTTAAATACAATTGGTATAGATTTACTATGTGTCGCGGGTCATTATTCGGAAAGATATGGTAATTCTGATAACTATTTTACAAGAATACAAAATACAAAAGATGAAGACAATATTAAAAATAAAGTTCTTTATTTTATTGAAAATCCATTACAATCAATAATCAATCATTTTATAGAACAATGTATTGAAGTTGTTAGTTTAAAGGGATTACAAGACTGTGAAATTTCTTGGAAAAATATGCATTATATCTGGAAGCTATATTTATCACATACAAATATTCCTAATATGATTTATTCCCAACAATTACAGAATATATTAATGAATAAATTAAATTATAAATTGGATTCTGAAAATATTATATTTACAAATATAACAAGTAAATATTTACCAAGTGTTAGTTCGTTTCTATCTTTTTGGGAAAAACATATTACAATCACAAATGATTTAAATATAGATGATGAATATGAGATCGATGAATTAACCACATTATATAAATTGTACGATAAAAAGGGTAGTCAAATGTCAGATATAAATATGATTAAAATGATTTGTCATTATTTTTCTCCACAAGTGGAAGTAATTGATAATAAATATATTACAAATATTAAATGTAATTTGTGGTGTAAACACGATGATATTCAACAATTTTTGGTACAATATAAAACAAGTTCTGTAACAAGTTCTGAAAATCTAATAAGTTTTGACGACTTATACCAATCATATAAAATATATTTTAATGCAAAGGCAATCGTAGATAAAAAAACATATCCTATTGTTTCTAAACAATTTTTTGAAAAGTTTATATTAACAGAACTAACACAATATATTAAATTTGAAAAGTTTGTTAGTTCAGAATGGTTTTAAAATAATTTATATAAATTTATAAATTATTTTTTAAAGTTTATTAAGATAATACCATTTTTAAGCCATTAGGGCACGTTCTTCAACATTTGATGGAGATAATTCAGAACGATGACTAGTAGTTCCACCTCTCATTTTTCTACTGCGACTCCTACGTCGGCGACCTCCAACTAGATTATCTCCAGCCCAATTAGCACTTCCGGGGCTATCTAATTGGATCCCGTAGCCAGAACCACCCGCCATTCCAACGCTGCGACTACGGCCACGACCGCCTGCAAGAAGAGCACGATTTTCTGGGCTAGACGACGATTGTGCATTAACATTGTCTATCATATAAGACCCGCCGACCTCAGCTGGGTTTAAACCATAATGCATACCTCCTCTCATTTTTTTACCTTTCTTGCCTTTTCTGCCACGTTTTTTGGATCCAGTTTTCACAAATCCAAAATGCCCCTTTTCGGTTCCATATCCGTATTCTAATAGGCGATTGTGTTTTTTAGAGCTTATACTTTTTTTTCTAGACACAATTCTCCTGTGTTTATTCATAATTAAATCTGATTTATGAAGACCTCCAGGTGTTTTTTTAGCAGTTCCATTCCAAACTTGACGACGAGAACCAATAGTTTGACTAACCATTATAAAATAATCAAAGAAAAAAAATAAATTTATCTAAATAATAATAATAATTAAAACGCATTTAAAATCGGTTTCTTAATGGTCGTGGTAATCCTCCAGGCTGACCTTCCCATCCTCCGAGGTAATTTATGGTAACCGGCTTGTAAAAATTTCCATACGTGATTTTTCCTCCTAAAGTTCCAGTAAGTATTTGGGAAATGCGTTTATTTTCAGTTTGTGATGGATCATTCCAACCTTGTTTAACCTTGTTGGCTTGTGGTTGAACACATCCACATAAGGTTGTATCCGCATTATTAATATTTTCAAAAGTGCGATAAAATTGTTGAATATATGCTTGATTCATAAATAATCTTAAATTACTTTTGCGTCCAGGTGTAAACCCATTGGTGTTATATCCTGTCATAATTAATATAAACTAATATAATTATTCCAAAGTAACTTAAAGAAAAGAAGCAGACCTCTTTAAGTAGTTTTAATATATATTATTCCAAAGTAACTTAAAGAAAAGAAGCAGACCTCTTTAAGTAGTTTTAATATATATTATTCCAAAGTAACTTAAAGAAAAACGAAATATTCTCTTTAAGTAGTTTTAATATATTATATTCTTGGATTTTTAAAAAAAGCCAAAAGTGAATTGGGTTTTCGAAAATGGACATTTATAAATGTCCAAAATTGAGAACCTGAAGATAGTTTCCAAAATACACACGTCGAAGACCACTTGTGACCATAATGCTCTCATTTCCGTTTTTTGTTCGTTTTATTTGTGACGATAAAATTTTAACATATTTTCGTAAACTACTTAGAAATATATTCTTAAGCTAACATAATGACAACTTTAGGAAACAATAATCCGGCATTTTTAAAATCTTTTTACGAATGTAAACAGTGTGACTTCTTTTCAAGCAAAAAAAGTCACTATAGTGAACACATATTAACACTGAAACATCAAAAAAGCCTTTTAGGGGACAGCCAGCTAACAGAAAAAGCGGAAATCCGGCCAGACGATTATAAGTGTGAAATCTGCTCAACGACATATAAATCTCGCAATGGCCTGTGGAAACACAAAAAGAAGTGTTTAGAGGATAACGAAAAAATAAAGGAAAACGTGATAACGGATAAAGAGCTTATTGTGATGTTAGTTAAACAAAATAGTCAATTGATGGATGCATTAAAAAATGGAACTAACAATACAATAAATACAAACAATACAAATATAAACTCACATAACAAGACATTTAATTTGCAAGTATTTTTAAATGAGACGTGTAAAAATGCGATGAATATTGATGAATTTGTTAGTTCAATTAAACCACAGCTGGCTGAATTAGAAGCAACTGGAAGACTAGGATATGTCGAAGGTGTTTCCAATATAATCATTAGAAATTTAAATTCATTAAACATACACGATAGACCATTTCATTGTTCAGATCAAAAAAGAGAAGTTATTTATATAAAGGATAATAATGAATGGACTAGAGAGGAAAAAGATAAACCAATACTAACAAAGGCGATTAAAACAATTGCGAATGAAAATATTAAAAATATAAATGAATGGAGAAAAGAACATCCAGATTGTGTTAAAGCGGATTCGAAAAAGAATAACTTATATTTAAAAATTGTTGGTAATGCAATGTGTGGACTAACAAAAGAAGAAACCAATAAAAATATTAACAAAATAATAAGCAATTTAGCTAAAAATGTTATAATCGATAAAACCTTGTAGGGAGGGGTCTACGATTTTATAATAATAAATAAAATTGAAATAATTTAAAAACAACAATGTAAGTTATATATTGCTAGAATGAACACGAATAACGAAGTAAAAGAATTATATTTTGACGTCCAACAAAAGACGGATAAGCAACATATTTTAGATAACCCGGATACATATATAGGATCTGTTGAAACGGTTGATACAAATATGTGGATTATGAATGAAACAAGTGATAAGATTATTGAAAAAAATATTAGTTATGTTCCAGGATTATTTAAATTATTTGATGAAGGTATTGTAAATTGTCGAGATCATGTTATAAGAATGCAATCCAAAGTGGATGCCAATGTTGATAATTCGTTGCCGGTTACTTATATTGATATTACTATTCAGGAAGATGGTACTATTGTTATGGTAAATGATGGTAATGGAATTGATGTAGTTCAACATCCGGAATATAAGACTTGGGTTCCTGAATTGATTTTTGGACATTTGAGAACTTCAACAAATTATAATAAAGATGAAAAGAAAATTGTTGGTGGGAAAAACGGTTTTGGTTTTAAACTTGTTTTGATATGGTCTACATATGGTTCGATTGAAACAGTAGATCATATCCGTGGGTTAAAATATACTCAAGAATTCAAGGATAATCTTGATGTTATTTGTACTCCAAAGATAACTAAAGCATCAAAAAGTAAACCTTATACAAAAATTACATTCAAACCGGATTACCAGCGATTAGGTATTAATAATTTAAATATAGATATTATTGCTCTTTTGAAAAAAAGAGTTTATGATATTTCAGCAATAACTGATAAAACAATAAAGGTAAAGTATAATTCATCAATAATTCCTATAAAAAACTTTGAACAATATATTAATTTGTATATTGGGGAGAAAGCAGTGGCTCCTCGGGTTTATGAAGAAGCAAATGAGCGCTGGGGATATGCTGTAGCATTAACACCGACGAATGAGTTTATACAAATATCATTTGTAAATGGTATTTACACGTCAAAAGGTGGCAAACACGTAGAGTATATTCTTAATCAAATTACAAGAAAATTATCAGATTATATTGAAAAAAAGAAAAAGATAAAAGTAAATCCAAACTCAATAAAAGAACAATTAATGTTATTTATAAGATGTGATATTGAAAATCCAGCATTTGATAGTCAAACGAAGGATTTTATGAATACTCCAATGGCAAAGTTCGGTTCGAAATGTGAAGTTAGTGATAAATTTATTGAAAAGATTGCAAAAATGGGTGTAATGGATGCGGCGTGTGCAATTACAGAGTTAAAAGAAAATAAAGCTATAAAAAAAACAGATGGAACAAAAAGTAAATCAATTCGTGGAATTCCGAAGTTAGATGACGCAAATTGGGCGGGAACAGATAGATCGAATGAATGTATGATTATATTTTGTGAGGGAGATTCAGCTAAAACCGGTGTTATTTCTGGTTTAACATCAGAAGATAGAAATACAATAGGAGTGTATCCACTCAAAGGAAAGGTAATGAATGTGAGAGGTGCAACGATTAAAAATGTATCTGAAAATAAAGAAATTGCAGAAATAAAAAAGATACTTGGTCTGGAAACAGGAAAAATATATAACAATATCGAAGAGGTTTATAAAAATTTGAGATATAGTAAAGTAGTATTTATGACAGATCAGGATTTAGATGGTTCTCATATCAAAGGTCTTTGTATAAATTTATTTCAAAATGAATGGGCAAGTTTAACTCATATTTCTGGATTTATTGGATTTATGAATACTCCTATTTTGAAAGCAAAAAAGGGTAATCAAGAACTAAAATTTTATAATGAGGGTGAATATGAACACTGGAAAAATGGTAATGGTAATGAAACAAACGGATGGAAAATAAAATATTATAAGGGTTTAGGTACTTCAACAAAAACAGAATTTAGAGAGTATTTTGAAGAAAAGAAATTTGTAGGTTTTGAACATACTGGAGTTGGGAGTGACGATTCAATAGATATGGTGTTTAATAAGAAAAGAGCGGATGATAGAAAAACTTGGTTGGAAACAGTTTACGATAGAAAAAGTTTTGCAGACACGAGTAAACAGTTGATTCCATATGAAGAGTTTATTAATAAAGAATTAATACATTATTCAAAATATGATTGTGATCGTAGTATTCCAAATTTAATGGATGGTCTTAAAATAAGTTTAAGAAAGATTTTATATAGTGCGTTTAAAAAGCGTTTAACAGGTGAGATTAAAGTAGCGCAATTTTCGGGGTATGTTTCAGAAAATTCGTGTTATCATCACGGGGAAGAAAGTTTGAATAAGGCGATTGTTGGGATGGCTCAAAACTTTGTGGGGTCGAATAATATAAATTTATTATTTCCATCGGGACAATTTGGATCGAGAATTAAAGGGGGTCAAGATGCATCTAGTCCAAGATATATATTTACACGTCTTGAAAAAATAGCCAGATGTATATTTCCAGAACAAGATGATAAAATTTTGAGATATTTGGATGATGATGGAACACCTGTGGAGCCTCAATTTTATGTCCCTATAATTCCAATGATTTTGGTAAATGGTTCAAAAGGTATTGGAACTGGTTTCAGCACTGAAATAATGTGTTATAATCCGCTTGATATTATTGCTTGTTTAAAAAATAAATTATGTGGGGTAAAAGAAAAGGTTGAGTTCTTCCCTTATTATGAGGGATTTACTGGAGAAATAGAAAAGATAGGTGATACTAAATTTGTGTTTAAAGGGAAATATGAAAAGATTGATAAAAATAAAATCAGAGTAACAGAATTACCAGTTGGATTTTGGACAGCAGATTTTAAAGAATTATTGTGTGATTTACAAAATGACAAAGACAAAGAAGGAAAAAAGATAGTTCCTCTTATAAAAGATGTATTTGAAAATTATACAGATACAACAATAGATTGTGTAATAACATTTAGTAATGGAAAAATTCAGGAGTTAGAAGCCGAAAAATTTGATTATGGTTGTAATGGAATAGAAAAATTGTTAAAATTGTATTCGACAAGTTTAACAACAAATATGAATTTATTTAATTCGGAAGATAAATTAAAGAAATACGAAAATGTAGAAGAAATAATTGATGATTATTATGAAATACGACTCGAACATTATGAATATAGAAAAAATTATATGATAGATACTTTAGAAAAAGAAATAGTTATATTGTCAAATAAAGTGAGATATATTAAGGAAAATTTGGAAGATACGATTGATTTAAGAAAGAAGAAGAAACAGGAAATAATAGATATGCTTTTAACAAAAGGTTATGATAGAATTGAAAATGATGAAGAATTTAAATATTTAGTAAAAATGCCGATGGATTCAGTATCAGAAGAAAATGTAGAAAAATTAGTATTAGAAAACCAAATAAAAGAAGATGAATTAGAGCGTATTAAATCAACCACGATAGAGGAAATGTGGTTATCAGAATTGACAATTCTTGAAAATGAATATCAAGAATACCAAAGGGAAAGAAAACAAGCTCAATTAGGGGAAATAAAAAAGAAGAAGTCAGTCACAAAGGTAAAGGTAACTGGAGCAAAAAAGGTAATTAAAAAATCATCAAATGTAAATGTATTAGTGGAAGAAAAATTTGGAGAAGTCTTTGGAGAAGATATTAATGATGAAGAAATAGTTATACAACCGAAGAAGAAAATAACGGCGAAATGATTATATTTTAATAGATTGCCAACATATTAATATAATAATATATATTTAAGTACTTATTTATATTTATATATTATTTTTTTTACCAAAATATATATTTGTTAGTTTATCTTTTTTTTAGAACCATTTAGGCATTAAATAATTATTTTTATCTTTATATGTTTCAACAATTGGAGTAGCCAATGGAACAGCTAATGTACTAACATCGTGTAAATATTTCATATAACCTTGTGCCTCAGAATACACGTGAAACACACAATAGTCTAATACTATTTTATTAAGTTCACTAATTTGCTGAGAAATATTATTGGTTTGATTTGCTGAATGTTGTAAAAATACACTTCTCATAATTATTTTAAGGGAGTCGCAATCTTGTGGTGCAACCACGTATTGTTGATTAGATTTTTTATAAACACCTGATCTTATTCCATTTTGAATTATTTGTATATTTTCAGTAGAGAAATATGCTTTAGATAAGTCGGTTTCGTCCCATTGACCTAATGTTGGTTCCCTAAATGTAGCACATTGATTTGCTGGTATTTTATCATACATCGCAAATAGATTACTTAAATCAGGAGATTGAGTTTTATTAATTATATCGATCCTTCCATTAGAACTTTTATTGCTATTCATATATATATATATACTTTTAAGAAAATATACTTTTACGAAAAGTATAACAAAATTTAGCAAAAATACATATATACTTTTTATACCTTTAAGATAATTATATATTTTGCTAAATTTTCTTAAAAGTATATATATTTTGCTATATTTTGCTATATTTTGCTATATTTTGCTATATTTTGCTATATTTTGCTATACTTTTTTAAAAAGTATATATATATATAAATGTTTTTCCAAAAAAAAGTATTAATAATAGCAACTGTGTTACTAATAGTAATATTAGTGGTAGTTGGTATTTTATTATCTAAATCAAATGCAAATGAAAATTGGCCTCCAATAGTTGGTGATTGTCCTGATTTTTGGGTCGATATGTCGGGAAATGGCGAAGCTTGTTTAAATAGTCAAAGTTTAGGAACATGTAATATACCAAGTAAAGAAAACCCAAATACTAAGAATTTTAATGAATATCCATTTAATGGAGAAGATGGTGAATGTAAAAAATATACTTGGGCAAAAACTTGTAAAGTAACTTGGGACGGTATTACATCAGGTATTTCAAATCCGTGTGATACAACTACAACTGAAGAAACAGGATAATATATATATAAAAATATATTAAAATTAATTAAATATATATTTATATAATGACATTTTTTTATAATTATAATGAAAATAGAAGATTTTCAAATAATACAAATGATTTTTTTATGAATATAAAAACATTACCGGATGAATTAGAAGAAATTGTTTATTCGTATATACCCAAATCAGCAACCATATTTGTAACTAAACAAAATTATTTGACGTCTCATCATCTTGTACGAAGTTTAGTTAATAGAAAACATATTGAAAATTATATTCGTTCAATGGTAAGACAAGATAATGATTTTGTGTTTAAAATTTTGTTAGTTGAAAATTATAACAGATGGTTAAATATGACAAAATATTATTATAAGGAATGTATTTTTAATAATTATTTAATGTTTTTAGAGTCGTATGCAATAGATAATCAATCAACCAAATGTATAAAATTATTAACTGATTTATTTGAAGAAGAAGGATTAAGTAAAAACAGACATAAAAAGAACGCAAATAGATATATAAGATGGAAACCCTAAATATTAATCATTTATTAAATCGTTGTGAAGAAGTTAATAGAGTAAAGACAATATTACAAGAGTTTGATCAAAATAAAAATAACTTATTGACTAAACGTGGATTATATATACACGGCGGCCCTGGTTCGGGAAAAACAACATTTATAATAAATATACTTAAAGAATTAGACTATGATATAATTAAGTATGATGCTGGTGATATACGAAATAAAACAATAATTGACACAATAACGAAACATAATATGGCAGATAGAAATGTCTTAAGTATGTATTACAAAAAGGTAAAAAGAATAGTAATTATTATGGATGAAATAGATGGTATGAATAATGGTGATAAAGGTGGAATAAATTCATTAATTAAAATAATAAGACCCAAAAAAACAAAAAAACAAAGATCAGAAGAAACCACATTAAATCCAATTATTTGTATAGGTAATTATCATATTGATAAAAAAATAAAAGAATTGATGAAGGTATGTCATGTTATTGAATTAAAAACTCCTACAAAACAACAAATTATTACTATTATTGAAAAAATAGTCCCAATTTTTACTACATTAAATCCTGAAGAATGTAAAACGGATATAATTAATTATATACAAGGAGATTTAAGAAAAATAAAAACTATTTATGATTTGTCAAAAAATAATGAAAAAATATTAACGGATAATAGTATTAAAAATATTTTTTTAACAAAATCATATAATGATGATACAAGAAAAATAACCCAAAAACTAATTAATAATAACTATCCGATCGAAGATCATTTAACAATAATGAATGAAACAGACAGAACAATAGTAGGATTATTATGGCACGAAAATATAATAGATGTTTTAGGAAAAATAAAAAAGGATGATGCAATACCATTTTATTTAGAAATATTGGATAATATGTGTTTTGCTGATTATATTGATAGAATTACATTTCAAAAACAAATATGGCAATTTAATGAGATGAGTTCGCTTATAAAAACATTCAAAAATAATAAATTATATCAAGATACATTCGGATCCAAAAGGAAAACAAAATATAACCCTACTGAAGTTAGATTTACAAAGGTACTAACAAAATATTCAACAGAATATAATAATTCTATTTTTATTCAAAATTTATGTCAAGAACTATCAATGGATAATCACGATATGTTTGCTTTCTTTTTAGATTTAAAAAATAAATATAATGATAATGAAATATTAGCATTATTTGAAAATTATAATATTAGTAAATTAGATATAAATAGAATTTATAGATATTTGGAAAAATATACTAAAGAAAATGTGAATGAAACGGAAGACGAAATTGTAGATGATGAAATAGATATATAAATAAGTATTTATAACAAAGTATTCAAATATAACAAATTATAATAAATAATTTTTTATATTAAAGTTATCATTTATTTTATTGTAATAAATAAATATAATATTTAAGATGTATCCACATATAAAGCCTTTTTAACCCACTGTTGTTTCGATTCAGTTGAAACGTTTGTAAAATGGTGTTTTTCATACTGTTCAGGAGAATCATAAAAAAGTGTAAGCGGGTCTTTTCTCCCGTTATAGCCAGTTGCATCAGTTACCTTGAAAAGTGTGGATTCTTCTTTACTACCAACAAAAATATCATATCTTAATCCAGTAACAGCATTTCTAATTAGACTTCCTCTGTGAGCAGATCCATAATTCTCAATAGTAATACGTTTATAAAATTTCCCATCAGTCCATTTTTGATTAAACGGAAGAGTATACTTATTATAATATTTATCCAATTTCTTTAGAGCATAATCGGATTCTTTTATTCTTAATCTCCATTCAGTTGACGATTCATCATTAAAGTTGGAATCTACAAGGTCGTCGTAATACATATTGATATGTTATATAATTATGTAATTATTCTTTATATTATTTTAATATATATATTAAATTGTTGAATTTCTTGTTGTTGTATTTGTTGAATTGCGAAGTTCATTCACTTCTGTTGTTAGTTGTTTAATTTTTTTAAGAAGTTCACTAATTAATATATTTTTATCTGCTAGTTTTTTTTCATATTCATTATCTTTATTAAAAGACAATATTTTTTGCTGTGATTGCAGCATTTTATTATGATCTTCTAATCGTTTAGCTCTTTCTTCTTCCATTTTTTTAATCTGTTCTAATAATTTTGGTTTATTTTCAGGTCTTCCGGGTTTATAATTTTCCAAAAGAGTATTCATATCAACCATATAAAATTGTTTTAAAATGGGATCTTTAATAAAATCATCTACATTATAAGGTGACAATATTGTTTTTGTTTGTTCAGGAATTTCTAATAGCTTCTCTTTATTTAAAGAATTATGTTTATGAGAAAATACTAATATTGATTTTAATGGATCTAATTGAATTAAAGGTATTGTATATCCTTTTGTAAATTTATTTTCTTCTGCTAAAGCAAAATTATCATCATAATTTGTTTGAGATAATAATTCTTTTCTAAATGCAAATGTAGCGGCAGTTGCGTGATATTGTTTATATGGTCCACATTGATATACCGTATTTTTAGAATCAAAATATATATGCATTTCGGATGAACCAGCCATTAAAAATTGTGGATTTTGTTGTAAAGTTTCAACAGCGTGTGAAATGCGCTCTGGAGGATAGTAGTCATCGTCATCCATATAAATTATTATATCTCCTGAGCATTTTGTGTGCATCAAGTTTCTTTTTTTACCAAGAAGCATTTTTTCATCATAATAAAAGTATTTGATTTGAGGTATATCTTTTATAAGATCTTCAATAGGATCAGTTCCATCATCGATAATAATCCATTCAATTCTATCTTTGGGATATGTTTGATGTTCAAAGCATTTTATTAAAAATGGAATAAAAGGTCTTCTGTTAAATGTCGGAGTGCACAAACTAACAAATGGAAATACCTTTGTTTTTTCTTTATTCTTATTCTTATTTTTATTTTTACCCATACTTAAATATAAATAGTAATTAATATTTAAATAGTTTATTGTTTCAATAATTAAACAAATCTTATATTATATTTTTTTGTTTTTCCTTTTCCTTTTCCTTTTCCCTTTTTTCCACCATTTTGTATTGGAAATTGATTGTCAGGGTCATCAAATCGTGATGTATATTCTGGGGCGGTTACTGTTACTGGTGCGGTTACTGTTTCTGTTAGTTGTTTAATATCATTATTCATTAATGGTGCCGATGGAGGTGGATTAATATTATTTTCATTATAATCTGATATAGCCATTAATGGTGCTGATGGAGGCGGAGCAACATTATTTTCATATGCAGGTGAATTAACATTATTTTCATATGCCGGTGGAGCAACATTATTTTCATATGCTGGTGGAGCAACATTATTTTCATATGCTGGTGGAGCAACATTATTTTCATATGCTGGTGGAGCAACATTATTTTCATATGCTGGTGGATTAACATTATTTTCACCCCCAACTTCTTTAGGTTTTGTCAATTCTCTATATTCACCAGCTTTAATTTTGTTTTCTATTTTTGGGTCATCGATAGGTATAGGTTTACATATTTCAACTAATTCAGGATGTTTTAAATTTACAGGGTTAACAGATAATTGTTTTATATTTTGTCTTATTTTTTTGCCAAAACCATCATCTGATGTAGGCATTTCATTTGTATAAAATCCCATAAAATATGCAAAAGCTATAGCTAACACAATACCAACAATAGAATTACTTCCTAAATATGTAATTCCATTTGAAAATAAGCTCATTGTTGCAAGAATAATAAAGAAAAATTGTTTATATGCAAATGTATTTTTAATAAAATCACCGATATTCATTGGCTTATTTATTGATTTTACTTTATATGTAGCAAATAATGGAGATATTAATCCATAAAATGTAAAAAATGCTGGTGTTATAAATATAGATATTAGTCCAATCCACCACCAAATAAAACAAAATAATAATAATTTTACACTAAAGAAACTAATATCTTCGTTTGATTCCCATAATACTGGGATATCAGGATTGGCTATAAAATAACTATCAGGATTGGCTATAAAATAACTATCAGGCATTTTAGAAGATTCTTTTCTAAATAATTCAGGTATGCTTATTATATGATAAAAAATGCTAATACAAACATTAAAAAAATATAATGCAATCCATAAAAATATTCCAAAAAATCCATAAATAAACATAATAGCTGACTCAGGAAGGTAACTTAAATAATAAAAAATAGTATTTATCGCAAGAAAGTTTTTAGCAACAATATTATCATACACAGAAGAAAAAAATAATGAAGCACTTGCTGACAAACCTCCCTTAGGATCGTTAGCATTTTTTTTTAAAGAACATAAAAAACTCTTATTAAAACTGTCTAAATATTCTTGAGAATTAAAAGTAGCTTTTTGTGATAATGTATCTTTACTTTCAGAAAAAAAAGATGGTCTCATAATATTTATATCAATTGGTTCATCTTTAACTATTCGATCAAAAACGGTATAAGGTGCTAATTCAATATTATCAGGTAAAATATTTGCTTGAGCAACCTTGGTTGTATATAATCCAAATGTTCCAATAACAAAAATAGTTATTCCAATAGTAAAAATAATACTTAATAAATAATTTATAATAAAATTTTTAAAATCAGCAGAAGTAATTGAAGTGGTTGTTTCTTCGTGTTTCTTTTCATCAATAGCGCTAGTATCTTCAGTTGTTGACATTAGTTATAATAAATATATATTAAATTATTATAATACTTATTTATTTTCTTCAAAATTTTATTTGCTTCAAATATAAATAAAATCTAAATTGTATATATGGCACTCGATTTTAAATATACAATAATATATATATTTTTATGTTTATTTTTATTTAGGTTTATCATAAAATATGGTTCTTCAGTTTGTAGCAGTTTTAAAGAGGGACTAACAGACTTTGAAAAATATTCGCAACAAGTAATACCTTATCCGGAAGATGCTCAAATAAATTATAATGATTTGAATTCACCTCAATATAGTCACTCTGTTAACTTACCTATTAATGATCCTGTTAGTTGTAAGAATTTTTGTGGACCAAATGCTAAATGTTTACTAACAAAAGAACAGTGTACGTCTGATATAGATTGTCAAGGTTGTAATCCTGGACCTACAAAACAAACAGAGTGTCAAACAAAGGATGTAGACCCATATGATGGAGCTGGTAAAGGATTACAACATAGTCCATTAACTACAGGTTATAATAATCATAATGTTAATTTTGCGCAAATATATCCAGATTCAAAAGATGCTCAAATAAGGAGACCATACGAAGGGTTGGATCAGTGGACTGATTCGTTTAATAAAGGATTAGAATTGTATAATAAAAAAAGAGGTATTGCGGATAAGTATAATACAGATACAACAACGGATACAAATACAAATTCATCATCTTTTGAAACAAAATATCCTACAACAATATCAGCAACAGGGCTATTTTATGAGACGACACCACCAGCGTCAAATTCTAGTCTTTTTAAGTAGCATAAGTTAAACCAACATTACCCCCAATAAAATGTACCATATTTATTCTTTCTTCAAACAAATGTAAATCAAAATTATAATCGTATATCTTCCATGTGGGCTTATTAATTCCTATGATTGAACCCGTTTCCGGGTCACAAATAGTCAAACTTTGAGCAAATGGGTCTAACGGGGGAATAATTGTGGTAAACTCTAATTCAATTTGATTAAATCTGCTCATATTTATAGCGCCAGATGGTTGTAAATCGGTATTATTTGAATGAAGACTAAAATTATAACAATATAATCCAGATGGGGCATTACCAGTAGTTCTTATATATTTTTCAATAAAATCGAAAACTCCGGCTGGTTGTATATTTTCTCTGTAAGAGCCGTCCAATAAGATTCCCATAGCAATTAATATTAATTTATCATTCTGAGGATTATATGCTTGATTAATTACAATACCTGTTAGTGTTCCATCTGGATTTACACCGGGGCCAATATTTACTGGAGTTAATATTCCATTTATTGTTCTATAAATTGTATAACTTCCTGAGGTGGGAGCTTGTGTTACATTCAACGGTAAATAATTATATGGCCAATTTGTGTAATTGGACCATTCGTTTCTTAAATTAGCATCACTACGTTGAAAATAAAACAACCAATTGGAAACCATACCCAATGAATCCAATTGTACTTTATTTGGTCCAGTAACATTTGGAATTATTCTTTCATAAACCTGTTTAATTAAATATTTTTGTTCATTAACAGCAAATAATCGTTGTTCATCATTCGATAAAAAACAATAAGTACAATTTAAATGGACGTCAGAATTCCATAATGTTCTCTGATCAGAATATGAGTTAATATCAATAACAACATCGGGGGGAGGTTGTAAAAAGCGATAAAATTGCATATACCATAAATTAAAATTAGGAGATACATTTGGATAGTTATTAGTAGCATCAAATACATCACGAATAGTAAATAATTGATTAATTGGTCTGAATGTAATATTTATATGTAATTCATTGTATTGAAGGGATGTTAAAGGAAATGCCATTTGTGATTTTAATCCAAACCAACTATTTAATGGTATGTATAAAATTCGGCCTCTTATAGAAGGTTCTGAGCCGGCTAAATCTCCTGTAAAATAAGCATTTGGATATGAGTTAACGCGAGAATTTGAATTAGCGGGATCTGTTAGTTCGGGAACTTGACCGGTCATTTTATTAAATAATTCTTTTTTATCAAAATTAAAATCGCGTTGAACAGAAGCCAATAAATAATCACCGGAATATTCTTGTAATGTAAAATTTCCGCAAGTTATACTAATTTTTGAAATCATTTTGGCGCCAATATTTTCTATCCATTTAAACTCATATGGAGCCCATTGTTCGATATTTCCTAGTCCCTGTGAGGTGGTTTGTTCAGTAATTTGTTGGGGTGGAAGAATAGGGCTCCAAATATTTGGCAAAGCAACTGATATGTAACAATCCATTAAAAGATCAGCATATCTAGGTATTTTAAATGTTAAACTGGATTCTTCTGTTAATCGTAGTGTTTTAGATCCTTCATAATCTACTCTGAATTTCTGAAGGCCAAAATTAGTATATTGATGAAAAGTTGATTTAAAAAACGATTTAGTTGGATTTCCATTAAGAATAATATTCTGTTGTCCTGTTGAAACGAGATTCATTAGGCCACCGGGCATTTTTATAATATAATAATATATTTTTAATTACTTATTATTTAATAATATAATAATAAAATATATATTATTAAATAATAATGTCATATGTATGTCCTTTATGTAAATTACAACCTCTTAGTCATTCATTAACAAAACTTTCAGAAAAAAACGGCACAATATATTATTATACTTGTCCATCCCAAGCTATATTATATTATGATGTTGAAGGTATTCTAAATCACTATGATGGGGTTTTAGGTGAAATTCCAAAGGATAAAGAATGGATCTGGATTTTCGATAGTTTCGGCTTCAATCTCACACACGCCCTACAGATAAATGTGGCTGTTGAAATTGCAAAACTTATTACAAATAAATTTAGTACAAATCTAAAAAAAATTATAATTATTAATCCAACTTTTTATATTACAATAACACATAAAGTGGTAATGCCTTTTTTAAATGAAACGATAAAAAATATTATTGAAATAAACTATAAAAAAACAACACCAGAAGAAGCCATTTTATAAAATATTAAAAATAATTTAATAATATATGGATACAAAATATCTTTTTTATATTACATTAATCATTTCAATAATCGTTCAAATAATAACTGGAGGAATAGAAATAGTAGCTCTTTTTATAAAAGTCCCATCTGCTTATTCATTAATAAGAGAATTATTAATATTTGAATTTATTGTTCAATTGATTGAAGGTATATTTTATATTTGGTTAGCCTATAATTTTACCAAGATTGTAAACGTAACACCTAAAAGATACATTGATTGGGTTATTACAACACCCACAATGTTAATAACATTAATGTTATATTTAATTTATTTAAATAAAAAAATGATTAATGACACAAATGACTTGGAATTATTTACACTTTTAAAAGAGAATTCATCTGTTATAATACCAATAATATTGTTAAATTGGTTAATGTTATTATTCGGTTATTTAGGTGAAATGAAAATAATCCCTGTTTTACTTGGTGTTATTTTAGGTTTTATACCATTTTTAACATATTACTATATGATTTATATAAATTATGTAACTCAAAATACACCTGGTTATTTATTATTTTGGTATTTTTTCTTTTTTTGGTCCTTATATGGAGTTGTAGCGGTTTTACCTTATTATACAAAAAATGCGTGTTATAATATATTAGATTTATTTGCAAAGAATTTTTTCGGATTGTTTTTGAGTTATATTATATTTTCTGGAAACCTTTAAATACTTTTTAAATACTTTTTTTAAAAGTATATATATTATATGAACACTTCAGAAACTATAAAAAAAACGATGAATTCACTTTCCCAATTAAAAACAAATCTTTATGAGCCATTATTAATTAGTATTATCACATTTATATTTGTTATAATTATGCTTTTAATTATTTTTTCTTATATTCGATTAAGAGGTCGA
>Ga0209355_1000588_pt1 | contig 21685 bp, 33 predicted proteins | sample LauGreSBDMM110SN_3_FD_187563 | JGI IMG/M metagenome (GOLD analysis project Ga0209355, IMG submission 187563) | Freshwater lake microbial communities from Lake Michigan, USA - Sp13.BD.MM110.SN (SPAdes) (version 2) | ecosystem: Environmental > Aquatic > Freshwater > Lake | place: Lake Michigan... | reverse complement strand
AAGCTAGGGCATACGCAAAGACCCGTGCAGTCGAAACTGCCAAGAACTTTGCCAACTTCGAGCAAGTTGGTACGTGGGGCAAGCAAGCGGGTGCGCTGTTCATGTTCTTCCGCCCTGCTGCTACTGGCGCGGTACGAGCAATTGACGCCCTGCGCCCTGCGTTTGATCTTCTTAAGAGTTCAAAGGAGATCGAAGAAAGAATTCGCGCCCAAGCCACAGGTACAAAGGCGACAGAGGCAGACATACAGAAAGCCATAGCCAAGACCCAAAAGCAAGCACGTAGCACCGCTGCAATGACCGCAGGGCTGTTTGGTCTTGGGTACACCACGTACATGATGGCGCTGCTAATGTCGGATAACGACGAGGCTGATCGCAACAAGATTGCTACGGATGACTCTGTGCGGTGGACTCGCTATGCGCGGTTCTTCGTCTTCGGAAACGAATATGCTATCCAAATTCCTTGGGGCTTTGGTCTGGGCGCGTTTGCATCCATAGGGTCGCAAGTTGCTACTATGGTGAACGGTAACTCAAAGCCAACTGAGATGCTGTCTAACATCATCGGTACGTCGCTCGATACCTTCTTGCCGCTGCCTGTGTCGCGGATGTCGTTCTTTGACACCCCAATCAACTTCATGATTGACACCGCCGTACCATCGGTGTTCCGTCCGATGGTTGAGTTTGCCATGAACAAGGATGGTCTGGGTAGGGATATCTACAACAATAGGCAAGGTCAGGGTGCAGCGGGATCTCCGTACACTGGCGGCGACAACATTCCTCAAGCGTATAAGACTGCGGCGGTAGATTTGTTTGAGGCCACCGGGGTTTCGGTCAGTCCTAACGTCCTGTACTTCTTTGCAAGCAACTATGTAGATGGTCTGGCCCGCGCTACCACCACTGCCTACAACTGGAAACTGACTCTTCAAGGTGAGAAAGACTTCGACATGCGCCGCGACACTCTTATCTTGGACAGCTTCGTTGGCGCACCATCTAACTACGACTCTAAGAAGTTCTCTGAGGCCGAGAAGAAGATTGAGGCCATCAAGTTAAGGTTAAAAAACCTTGAGAAGAATCCTGTAGCACTAGATAAGTACCTCGATGCTCATCCTATGGATATGGCATTAGTTAAGTACTACAACAAATCGACGAACCAAGCTCTTCGTGATGTTCGAGGTTACATGAACGATATCCGTGAGGATAGAACGACGACGCCGAAAGAGAAGAAGGAACAGCTTGATCAGTTCCAACCCATCCAGAACGCGATCAAGCGTGATCTTGTATCTATCTATACCCAGATGGGTGATCTAGATAACCGCTAACCTACCTTCCAGATACGGACGCCAAGCAGCCCTTTCTCAGTCCTGATGTAGACCTTGACTTTGACTTGGGCTCGTTTGGCTCCGTTCTCTACGGCATAGGTCATGTAGGCGGGCTTCATGGTGGGGATGAAAAAGCTTTCACCCACCTCCATTACCTCAAACGGGAATAGCCACTCCGGTTCGTTAAGCAGCGGCTCGGGGTTGTTCATTTATGATCTCGTTGATAAAGTCTGGATCCATTGTGAAGACATAGGCATTGATGTTGGTGGAACTCAGTCCCGCCTTCCATCCCGCTGCCATCTTCTTCTTGATCTTTGACGGATTACCCAACTTTCCAAGCCTGACCATCGTATCCTCAAAGTTGCTGATCGAGGCTTGCTTGTCGGCCAGAAATGCCTTCAATGCAGAGGTGGACACGTAGGTGAGGCATCGCCCGTTCTCTACTTCAGTCCGTATCAGCAATGAGCCATACGGATCATGAGTCACGCGCCCATCACTTATCACCAGATGATCACGCAGATGGTTGTCCATGAACTCGCCTAGCAGTGCCTCAGGATCTACCTTGTTCTGATCCCTATGGTTAGAAACCGCATTAAGTTCTTTGATGAGCACCCCACCGATGCGGTCCATGTCGTAGTCAACAATGTCAAGTTCTTTGCAGAGCGCCGCTGCCACATAGATTAGCGCACCGTAAGAGTTAAGAAAACGGTATTCGCTTTTTGCATTGAAGCGATCCATGACTCTTTGCATCTCGACACTGATGAGTTCTTTGATGTCGTCTGCGCCTAGCCCTAGCAGATGCTGTACAAAGATTGGCCCAGCGTGACCGTAGTGGTGATTAAAGGCGTCAAAGATTTCCGTGCCCAGCTTCTGATTGAGTTCTGGCAACACAGGGAAGGTCATCTCCAGCAGCCGCATCTCTTCAGCGGAGGAGTCTGACTTGTACGCTGCGATCTTTTCACGCCACGATTGGTTGGTCGTGATAATGCTAATCAAGCTAGACATGTACTCCTGAGTGCGCTCAGAGTTGGTAGAGGACTGCATCCGTAGTTTCGGTTTACCAGCAGAGGTAGAGTAGACGATATCGGAGGCGTCTTTATTCGAGCAGTTCGTTTGCTCATCCATCCCGAACGGTAGGTTCTTCGAGCCGATCATGCGCTGAATGAGCGCATTGTGGGTATACGTACCCAATGTCAAAGACTTTGGCTCCCCCCAGATGCTCAATGCCCCGTACATTGATCCTGTCTTTGCCGATCCAGTCTGCCCAAGCGCAGAGACGGTTATCCCGTTGACTGCCGTGAAGGGCATGAGAATAGAGGCAAAGCCGCTGAGGAGTACGATGGCGTGTTTCTCGAAGTGGGGACGGTTGAGGTCTTGTGCTGACTTCTTCCACCGATCATACGAACCTTCCCTCTTCATGTTCTTGATGATGTTCCGCGCCCAAGGTGACTGAGGCGATGGCCTTTCGCCGCCCCTCTCGTATAGGGTTGAGCCAAGAATAAATCCTTTGAAATCCTCGGTCCACCCTTGCTGCATGTGCATGGTTTCGGCCCTTTCTACATTGATAAAATACCCAGACCACTTCATCAGATATGAAGTTATTCGGGCGATCTTCATGGGTTCAAACACTACCCCGTTGTGCGCCAGCACCGACTTCAGTTTGTCCTGTGCTGTGATCTCTTTGAGCGGGAGGATGAAGTTCCGCTGACCGTCCCTCGGTAGAATCAGGCGCATCATCATGCACTCACCATCCATAGGGCTGTACACACGCTGCGTTGGGAATAGATCGTGGAGCAGTAGTTGCTCTGCATCGTCCTGAACTTTCTTACCGTCTTTCGTATGCCTAGCAGGAGGAGTGAAGTAGATACCGCCGTTCTGCCCACGGGCGTAGGGCCACATATACTCTGGAAACAGAATATCTTTAGGGTCTGCTACCTCGACTACCGCCTCACTCGCGCTTGCGATCCTTAGGGTTTTTCCTAAACTAATCGGGCCAAGCTTCCCTAATTTCCCTTTATGGGGGCATCCCCTGCACCCCGCTGGGTTAATAGATTCAAACGCATCGCAGCTATGCGCCCATCCTGCGTTCTCTAAGGACTGGTTTGCTTTGCGCTCAGTGTCGGCAGCGTTGTACTTGGGGTAATCCTCTGACAGCTTATGTACCGCCTCCATGCCATCCTTGCACCGGACGGCGACAGACATGGCTGCATACCACTGGGGCTCGGGTAGGGTAGCGGCTTCGGTGACAGCCTCAGCGATCTGCTTGCAGCCTGTACCGTCAAGGCTCTTCTCTACGATGTCGTAGAAGTCGAACTCAAAGTTCTTGCGCTGCTCGTCCCATATCTTTTGTGATGCCTCATCAATGCCCTTCTCAGCAGAGTCAAAGATGTTCTTGAGGTCAATAGATGGCTCAAGTGGTGTGCTGCCGAATACTTCGATCAGCGTTTCAAAAGCGTATGTGAAGACCTCTGTGAGAAGGACTGCTGGAGCAGGAGGGTTGTATCTGTAATTGATAGATCCCGGAACACGCATGAGCCGCGCAGAGTCTGCGGGTACGCACTCATCAATGATCAGATGGCGGTCAAGGCATAAGTCCTTGAACTGCTTTGCATAGACATCCCACACATCGCTGGGTACGTCTTCTTCAAAGATCCAATAGGCATGTACCCCACCGCCAGAATCTATAAGCGTAGGAAGGGGCCAACTGATGTCTTCGCAAAAGCGGTAGACATCTTCAATCGCTGCCTCTTTGCTTGGGTAGGCGTTCTTCCCATGCATGAAATCTAGGTCGAGGAAGAAACACTTCATTGCAACGCAGTCGGACTGCTTGCGCCGAGATCCCTCGTAAGATCCCGGTGTGAAATAGATATTAACTTCTTTGCTAAGAAAGCTCTCTACGTGAGCTAGTAGCTCATCGACAGTTTCCGGGAACTTCGGGACTATGGTTCCGTCTTTGTTTATCGAGGCTACACACAGAACCCCCTGACTAGGCAGGATTTTTTGAAAGAATAGTTCATTCATAGGTGCAGAGACAACAAAGGCGGGGTCGCCCCCGCCTTTTAGACCACAAGATAAGCAGGTTACTGCTCTTCGGTTACTGCTTCTTCTACCGCCTGAGGCTCTACAATCTCAGGAGGGCGTCCGTAAATCTCCATCTTCAACTCTTCGATGTAATGCCGAGACTTCTTCAGCGTCCTGCACGGAAGCTTTGCGGCCTCGTAGTCAGCATTGAATCGGTCAATATACTTAAGCATGGTAACGTGGTACTTCTCACGCACGGGCTTACCAGCAAACCACGAATCAAGGGTGTTGCGGGTGAGGCTGAACAGTTCAGCGACGTAGGCCAATGGCAGGTTGCACTTAATCACGGCAGCGCCGAAGCGCAAACCGATGTCGTCCCCCGTGTACGCCAGCAATACAGCAGCGCGATCTTTATTAAAGCGTCGGGTCATTTTAGTTCTTTCCGGGTTTAGCCCATTTTTTGATAACTTCAGAAGTGTCGGACACAGCCTGTGTTTCGGCTGGTCGTGCGGCTTCACGGCGAACAGGTGGGGCATCCCCCTCCTCTCCCTCATCAGCCTTGAAGACTGTGAGTTTGATTGCGTTTTCAGCAGCAGGGGTTTTGCCTTGCCGTTTTACAGCCTCACGCAGTTCTGGACGCACCGCTTCTACTGGCGAAAACAGCAGACGCGGCACGGGCGAGTTAATGTCAAACTGCATCTTAGTCACGATACTACCCGCGCTTACGTTGTTTGCAGCAAGCATCTGCACGTAAGGTCGGAAAGGCCAACGCCCATTCTCTTCCTTGCCAAACGTGCTGGTTGCTGGCAGAACAAGCTGATAGACATCTCCCTCAGGATCGTTGGCGAGAACCACAGCCGTGCGCCATGACAGCTTACAGGCAGTACCCATGCCGCCCTGACCGGAACCCTTCACAGAGTTCGGGCACTCAGCGCAGTTTGAAGCGGCTGGCGATTCTACCTCTGGGCTAGGCGTCTTGGAATCACCCGACCAGCAAACCGGAGAAGTTTTCGTCCCCTCTTTCCAAGTAGACGCATAGAACGTGCGTGAAGCATCGTGTGCCAGCTTCACAAAGACCACGTTCATAGAGTTTTCCGTGTTGACGGACTGCTCCTTGCCAGAGACGATCTTACGGAAGACCCGACCCTTGATGCTGATACGCTTACTACCGCCAGCACCACCAGCAACTGCAAGAGTGTCGGCGTCCAGACCCGTCTCAACGATGGAGGGAAGACCTTGAATGATATTTGCGAGTTCGTTACTCATATGTTTCCTTACTAATTAGACTTCGACGGGGGTAGAAGACTTACGTACCACGATGTCAAACTCTCGCAGTACATTCACTCCGGGCGGCAAACCGTCATTCTGGCGCTCGGCTACGAATTCTTTGAAATTGCGCTGATGGATACGGCGCTCCAACAGATCGAATCCATCCACTTCGGCTAGGAACTTCTTGAAGTTGTCCCAGTCGGTGCAGAAGAAACGCTCTTTCACTGAGCGAGTGACTGTGCCGAAAGTGGTCTTCAATCCGTTGGTGTTGATCTCATTACACAAAGAGAGCAAGGCTTGTTCAATGACTTCAAGCTGTGCTTTCAGTTCTGCGTCTGTGGACTCGTACTTACTACGCTGTGCGTCACGCTCGTTGCGGATCATCAGGTAGGTTTTAACTAGATCTTCTGCGTTACTCATTTTGAAATTCCATTTCTTGTCGATAAAGGTCAACTAGCTTTTCGTGTGTATCTACTTTGCCTTGCAGCATCGCGTACATCCGTTGCTCTACATCAGACCCTTGGAGGTGGATAACTGTCATTTTATTCACTTGCCCGACTCGATCTATACGTGCGATACATTGCAAGTATGTCTCTACGGACATCACAGGTGACCAGAACACCACCGTATCAGCGGCTGTCAGAGTCACACCATGTGATGCAGCTTGTGGCTGAATCACTAGGACTTTCAGATCGTTGTCTCTTTGGAAAGAGTTGAAGATCGCCGTGCGGTTGTTCGCGGAGACATCCCCCGAGATCACTGCGTTGGCAATGCCCTCTTTCTTCAGAAACTCAACTATAACCGTAATCGTGTGCGTATAGGGCACAAAAACAAGAACTTTGTGACTTGTTTCTTCAATTACTTCTTTAAGAACATTGAGGCGGGGCGACACATCGAACTCGATGACGTTCTTGCTGCTCGTGTAGACCGCCCCTCCAGATATCTGCAATAGTTTGCTTAACGCTGCCGCTGCGTTGACTGTGGTGATCGTCTCACCAGCCGCCTCGATCAGCATTTCTTTCTTAAGCTCTTTATAGTACCTATCGACTGAAGCTGTAAGAGGGATTACCCTAGTCTGGTACATGACCTCAGGAAGATCTAGGCAGTCGGCTTTCTCGTAGCGGATCGCTGGCTGAAGTGCTTCAAAGACTGTCTTACGCGCATCGGGCTTCGGCTTCCAGACAAATCTGGAATACTGCTGCATGACCTTCTCTTGCCATGAAGACATCCTGCGGGGCACACCCTCCGGGCGAATGATCCTTGCCAATCCGTATGCATCCATCGGGGACTGCGCTGCGGGAGTCCCGGTCATCATCCACACATACGTATCGGCACGGATGATCTTCGATAGGATCTTCCAACGCTTTGTCGTAGGGTTCTTGTAGGCGTTGCACTCGTCTACGATGATGAGGTCAAACTCATTCTTCAGGATGTCCTGCTCAACAACACCGACACCATCGAAGTTGATGATCACGAAGTCGTAGCTGCCGTTAATGACCTTCTGGCGTTTGACCAGTGAGCCATGCGCGATTGCGCTCGTTCGGTGCATCGCTATCTTAAAAAGGTCAGCTTGCCATGCTGTTTGCATGATGGACATCGGACAGATGACTAAACAGCGCTTCACCAAGCCCTGATTCATTAGATAGTCCGCAGCCCAGATAGCGGCGGAAGTCTTGCCTGTCCCTGCCTCGTTGAAGCAGAACGCACGTTGATGCAGAGACAAGAACCTAGAGGTGTCTCGTTGGTGATCGAACGGCGTGAACATTCCCGGCCAGTTGTAGTCTCTGGCAATAGGGGAGGGAATCTTTATGTTTGGGGCGAGGCTAGACAGTGTCTGCATCTCGCGCAGTCCCCAGTAGATCAGCAACTCGGAGTCGCTGCCTCTAGCGCCAAGTATTTCGCTCTTGGGGATGCATTGTTTAACGGCTTGAGCGAACTCATGAGAACACACAAGCCTGACCGCTTGGTCTTGCACTACTTCTACTGTCATTGACTGCCTTTTAACTTGGGCTATATGCCCATCTTGACGTAAGTGTACGCACGGGGCGTAAGGGTGTCAACCCTTTTTCTCACCTTTTTTGTGTAAGTTCCGACTGCGATTGGCACTCGGTGACTCCAGCTTGTAGCCGTCTTTGTTGCTGCCGCCCTTGGCAAGCGCCTTGTTGTGCGACACATCCATGCCCGTCCTGTCGATGCCCTTGGCGTCCATAGCGCGTCTAGCGCGTTGCCGCTCCATGCGGTCAGGCAGTTCACCACGGGCTACCTGTTTTTTGTATTCTTCTTTATAAGGTCTGTCTTTGGGATTTTTGTATGGCATGGGAGTTCCTAAATGGGGGTGGGCGGTAAGTAGATTCCTTGCCGCCCTCAAGGTGTGGAGCGAGGATTCAGCACTAGATCAGTCGGGGTTAGAGGACTGAATCCTCAAGAAAGACTATTCGCATCTACTAGGCTTGTAGTCGATCTCGATTAAGCACCCTCAACCCCGATGTTCTTCTTTCATAATCTTAAGCGCAGCGAGCGCCAAACGCAATTCTGTGATTGCGATGGTTGCTGATTCAATGGCTTCGTCCATCCTGTTGTGCAGGGCAGCGTCGTGTATGTTCTTGACGGCTTTCTCAGCCATCATGCACGGGTAAGCGTAATCTATGACAGTGTCTTCAATCATTTTACTTTATAGAACTCACAGGTTTGGACGGGACACCAGCCGCATAGCGGGGTGGGATTGGCTTGCCATACATCGTTCTTAAACGATGTACTCAGTCTTTCGAGCGTCGGTTGAAAGTCATCCCAGAGCTTTTCTTTGTCCTCGCGGCAATAGTCCGAAGCGACAAAGTGGTTGTGCATGACAAACAGCAGCCCTGCTTTGATGTTGTTCACTTCAGGGAAGTGTTCAAAGACCATGAGCGCCATCAACTGCAACTGCTTTGGATCTGGGTATTTATTGCTTCCCGTTTTGTAGTCAACGATGAACGCGAAGTCCCCGTTCACCACCAGCAAGTCGGCAATGCCACGCACCCAGTAGTCTTTCGCACCAAACGTACAGGGCGCTCGGTCATAAGTGATCGCCATGCGGTGTTCAGGATACTTAATCCCTTCCATCTCCGCAAGGGGGTCAACCAGATCCTTGAACCGTTCGTAGTTCTTGGCAAGTGGAGTGCCGTCCTTTACGTAATCCTCCAGTGCGGTATGAACCTCTGTTCCGTACAGCATCTGTTTCGTAGGACGCTTCTCGTAGCGTTTCAATACCTTGACTTCTTGGTATTGTTTGGGGCAATTTTGATAGTCTTTCAGCCCGGAGTAAGACCACTTGATCTCGGATACTTCCATTAGCAGTCTCCATAACTCTTACCGTAGGTGGCCTCGCATGAGATGGGAAGGCCCGGAGCCCAGCGCGGGGCGACTGACATGATACCAGTGATCCTATCTAGCGCCTCATTGATCTCTGCTTCTGGAACCACGCACACCACCGAGTCATGCACGGTGAGCGCGACCTTGTAGTGCTTGCTGATTTCCATGAGTTGTTCACCCACGATGCATCGGGCGAGAGCTTGCACCACGTTCTCAACCACCGTACCGCCCCAGATGCTCACTGGACCCTTACGTGATTTGTATACGGTCTTTTCACGTTTGTCTATAGTAGCTTTGTGGATATCTAGGTATCGGATATGCAGACCATTTGGCAAAGAGACACCCTCGTCTCCGTACCACACGCACCCGTGTGCCCCAAACTGAAGTTCCCTACCGCCAAACTGCTTCTGAATCAGGGCATCTAAGAGATCGTCACCGTGACTCCATAGATCTTTAATCTTATGGTTTGTTGACCTATACACATCGACAATCCGCTTGGCCTCTTCCTCATCCAACACCATCGGTGGCGTTGAGGTAGCCAATGTAGATTGCAGCTTGACGCCGCCCGTGCCGTAACCGCATCCGAGAACCACGGTCTTACCCACGAACCGCTGCTCCTTAGTTACGTCTTCAGGCTTGCATGAATAGATCTTTGACGACATGGCCCTGTATACGTCTTGCTTATCAGCAAACATCTTCACCACATCGTCCTGTCCTGCCAACCACGCAAGCACCCGCGCCTCGATTTGCGCCGAGTCACAGTTGACGACTAGATGATGCTCTGGCGCAATGATGGCGTTCTTCAGAGCCTTCTTCTTTACGTCGCGGCTAGGAAGATTCTGAAAGTTAACCTTATCGGAACCTGCCCACCTTCCGGTGTGTGCGCCATAGTATTTGAGCGGGATAGGTATGCGCTCTTTGTTGCGCTGCCCAATGTCGATGAACCGCTGCACACGCTTTTCTTCTAGAGTGGACTTTACGCCCAGCCTAGCAGCGCACAGGTTTTGGATGAACACATCTTCGTGTTCGCACAGGGTGAGGAACCCCTCGTCCTTTTTGGCAAGGGCAGTTGCAGACTTGCCCGTGGTAGGGCTGATTTTAGTGGGTACGTTTATACCAAAAGATACTAACAGTTCTGCAAATTGTTTGTTGCTGGATAGTTTGGTGGCTACAGCTTCGTCGGTCTCGCAGTTCAACTTCTCGCGCAGTCCGCTCAGAAGTTCCTTGCGCTCCTTGATGATGTCTAACTTACGCTCTAAAAGAACTTGCTCGTCCACATACAGTTCTGGACGGATAAACATACGCATGGTTTGATCAATAAGACCTAACTCTATGTGGGGAAAACCCTTACCCAATATGTTGTACAACGTATAAGTTAACTCTACGTCATTGGAACAGTACGCTCCGTACTTATCCAATTCTTCGTGGGAAAAATCTTCCCTACGTTTGCCAAGAGCAGCGACAACCTCAGTTCCCTTCTCGCCAATCTTGTAGCGTTCGGCAAGGGCAGCGAGCGACCCACCAGCATCTACGCCGTGAATCGCCCGTGCCATGCATAACGTATCCGCAAAGAACTTAGGTTTGATCTTGAACACCCAGTCCAAGATCGCCCCGTCGAACATTGTGTTGTGAGCAAGCAGTGTGGCATTGCGCCAGTTGTACCGCTTGAGGTGGCTACTTAAGACTTCATGGTCCCCTGAGTACCAAATCGAGGGACCATTGTTCACCTTTACGCTGAACCCGATGACTTGAAACTGCTCGTGCCTAATATATTCCTCTGTGGTGAGACGACTCAAAGAGAACGTCTTGTCGTAGTAAGTCTCGAAGTCCAGCGTAATGAAATCCATCAGTAGGCTCCCCGGACCTCTTGCAGTTTCTTAAGGTAGTGCTTCGCTTTAGCAACGTCATCAGACCCCTCCTTGCGACCCGCGCGAAGGGAGTACTTAATCACGTTACCCTTGAGGAATCCAACAAACTCCTCATGGCTAAGAACTTCCTCCATCAGTTCCCACGGCTGAATAGGCATCTCTGTATAGTGATTGCCGCCGACTTGAACATCGCCAGCCATCAGCCCGTTGAATGGAAATTCCTTAGTCATGATTACTCCAATTTTCAGTTTGCTCTTTAATATGCCGCAACGCACATTCGTAGTGTTGCGGACCCCACTTCCAACAGTCGGGCGCATGAGTCCCGATCCGCTGAAATCTGTTTGCTTCGTAGTACAAAGCTTTACGAAGCCTATCTATTTCTTTGTCCTTTTCCTCTTCAGTGTTCATGTTTTGCTCCTTTCGGGCCAATTTTTAGGACGGTCTGCCCATTCGATATCAACGTGCATCGTTTCTTTCTTCGCCGCCCAGCGAGCGGCTTTCTCAGCCGACTCATGAGCAAATGCTACCCATGACCAGCACTCACCGTCCCACCAGCGGTAAGTTGCGCTGTCCCTCCTGTGGTAATGCTTCGTCGGCCACCAGCCAATGCTCGGGGGTGGGCCTTTGTGCCATCTGTCTTTATACAAATCTTTCATATCCCACTTCACGTTAACTCCTACACAGGCGGCGCACCGCCACAGTTTCATTTTGTCCAACTTACCGCCCAAGGCAATCTTCTTGCCCTTGCAGTCCCAACACAAGCGGGTGAACCCTATTGCCTTTACCATCACTTTATCTCCACAGCATAAACCCGGATAAACTCCGTCAATTTATACAAATCAAACAACTGAGCAGACGGCACGGCCCGTGGCAGTCGATAGCCTTCGACCTTGAGCAGCACCATCAGAGACTCGCGGCGGCTGTCTTCCTTGACTACCTCCAGCAAGCGAACGATCTCCTGCGCTTTGTCCCAACTAATCACGCGCCACCCTCGTCGGCTTTATCTTCTCGGGGCAGATGAGCAACGTGCCATCCTTGTTGAGATAGCAACGATAGATGTCGTTCTCATCTTCTTCAGGCATCTCAGGCGGCTGCGTACAGGCGTACAGAAACAGCAGCATGGTGATGCCAAAGATCACGACACGCATGGCCTAGCGACCTCGCGGACCCATGATGCTAGTTCTCGCGCCGACAAGTCGTCTGGCGGTTGCATATCATTCGGGATCTCCCATCCCGTTCCCGTAGTCTTCAGGATCTCCTGAATCGGTATCCGATTGCGTAGAGATTCCTTCGCTGCTTGTGAGGCACACCGCCATATCAGGGCCATTCTTTTTCTCCTGCTGGAATTGAGTACTTGAAGGGCCAACCATCACCTCTTCTGTGTAGAAACGGTGCAAGTTGGCACACTCGCGGCGTCTTATCTTGCCCATCCGGGTGGACAGAACTCTTGTCCAAGCTCCGCACGGGCAAGTAAAACCTTGAGTAATCTTTGCCGCCATCAATCACTGAACAATTCGCGCAGCTTTGTGAAGAAACTTTTCTTAGGTTTAGCGGAGATCGGCGGTGTGTGTAGAGGTGGTGTGTACACGTGCTGGTATGCGTTCATCGCGGGGTTCACCTTCGCCTTCACCTTTTTCTTCTTATTTTTGGCGAAGGGTGGCAACGGCGTGTATGCATCTACATGCGCTACGAAACGACTATTCAAATCTCGCCTGATGTACTTCGCGCGAAGCAGACGGGCGATGGCGGCATTGCCGCAGACCACAACGTAATCTGCATCTGCGATAAGCATAGTCCTGTGGATGTTGGACCTATCCGTGTAAGGACAGGACTTGATGATGTCAAAAATTTTCTGGTTGAGGGATACCACGTTCAGTCTCCTTTGCGTTCGATTTGTTGAGCCAGCAACCACCTGTCGCCAAGCCGTTGGACCGCCTGTGCCCACTTGATTTGATTCTTGCGGGTCAGTTCACGGGGTATGTAGTCTAGCGGTTGCCAGAGTTTACGGGATGTTTTGAGCAGTTCAATTTTCACTTCACACTCTCCTGAAGGGTTGTTTTGAGGGTGTGGACGTTGACCTCATCTATGACCAACGCCACACCCCCTGCCGCTTTGATTTGCGCCAAGTTGAAATCCTGTAGAGCCGTGGTTTTATTTCCCTTGGCCTTACATTCAATTCCGAAAAATCTCCCTCGGTAGCAGGCAAGGATATCGGGAACGCCAGACGCCCCATACCCACCTGTGACGGGCTTGCATGAGTACGCGCCCACCTCTTTCAAGATTGCGCCCACCTTGTCCTTGACTGCTGCCTCGGGAGTTTTAGCCACTGAGTTCCTCTAAGAAGGTTCGGGTTACGACAATGATGTATGCTTCACGTATACGTCTATAGACAACTAGAGCGGGGGTTACGAACTTCGTCCTCCACCCAATCATCTCTAGGTCGGGATGGTGGTTGTTCTCATACGTGTTGCCCCACTCCCATGCGTTGTTCTTGACGATTGGAAATGAGTTCGCAAACGCGATTGCCTCCTTGACACAGTTCGGTAGATGCTCGGCTGTATACCTACGCACATGCTTTGTACCCACATGCAAGTGATATACATCATTGATGTTCTCGACATACATCCTGTAGTGAACACCGTCCATAACCTTGTGGGCTATGGGCGGTACAAGATTGCCGGGGTTGAACCCTAAGCTGTATTTGAGATCGTAGTCAGCATCCAACGTACTCAAGGGGCGACCTTAGGAATAAGAACCCATACAATCGTGTGGTCTTGATAAGCAATCACCATATCAAGCTCATCGTCGTACTTGTCAATGAACGGAATCTTATACATGTTCTTGACGTATCCAACGGACTGCGATTCATACTTGGTCTTGGCGTGGGCTATCGCCGTGGTGATAAAGAAGTTATCACCTAGAGAATTCTTAGCTTTCATGTCATTGAGTTTTAGGTTGCCATCGACGTGTATGCCTTCACCGATGTAAGCGCGGAGTTCGCTACGCTTGAAGTCGTGATCCTCACTCGCAAGCCCGACCACATAGAACCCACCGTCCTTGAACCGAGACTTGATGTCTCCAGCGTTCTTGTTGAGTGCCAGATCATTGGTGTATTGCGTACACAGATTCATGGCCCTCTGCTGGTTCTCATGCGTAACTTCCTTCAGACCAGCAGCCGCCATCACAATGTCGAGCGCGAACTCATCACCAAACCCATAGTTGGTCATCTTGACCCCCCTAGTGTTTTGCTTGATGTTGTTGAGTCCGTTACTGACCTGTGCTGTATACCGATCAATGCAGGACTTGTCCGTGCCAATCTCGTCGTTCTTCTTCACCGCGCGGATGAGTGAGGGAAGTTTCTTGGAAGATCGACCAGCGCCCCCTCGCTCCTTCTTGACAGTAAATCGGTTGCTGTAGGTGTAGACCGTGTCGCTGTTGCGGTCAGATTCTATTTGTATCTCACCCGCATAGAACCCGTTCGGGGTGACCAGAAACATCTGGCCTGATCGCCCGTTTGCCGCGCCGTCAATCCTCAGGTTGAATTCTGCACAGAACTCAGCGGTTGCATTGAATAAGGGTTCAGCATACCGTGAATGGTCATTTAGGCGTTCCAGAACCTTCAGGTTGGATTCGAGGGCAGCGTCAGGGTTGAACAAATACTTATTAAGATTGCGTAAAATATCCACTTGTATCTCCTACTGTATTGAACTGATGCACGGTAACATTGGTCCTGTTACCGTGCGCTTTCGGTGTTATCGAATCAATCGACCTTCACCACCTTGCCGGGGAACGAGCGACTCCGGTTGTCCGTAACGAACCACATCGTCGGGGCCGTCACATTCCACTGGATCGAATCCTCCACATAACCATCAGTGAAGACCACGACACAGTCTGGCTCATACTTCTTCTCCACAATATACCTAGACACTGACGACACGTTAGTGCCGCCACCGCCCAAGGGCTTGAGCAACGCTGCGATGTTCTCGTAGTTGTCAGTGAAGATCTGCTCACCGTGAACCATCGCATCCCACCAGATCACCCGCACAACGTCCGGTTGGACAAGCGTACAGATTGATGCTAGTTCCCCCGCAAACATAGACAGCACCGCACCACCGATAGAGCCTGAAGTATCGAACGCCACCACAAGCTCGCTGATCTTCTCGTTCTCGGTAGTAGGCATCAATGCATAGTCGATGGTGCGGCGGTTGTACCGCTTCCATGTATATTCATCGCTGCCCTTCATGGTAGATGTAATGAACTCCATGAGTTCAGTACGCCAGTCCACTCGCGGCTCCAACGACTCCTCGATTGCCCGTGGGATCTGTATACCCAACCGACCAGCGAGGATGCCACCCTCACGCAATGCGTTGTCCACCGCATCGCTTACCTTCTTCAACTCTTCAGCCGACTCTGGGGTGCTATCTGAGTCGTGTTCATCGAGCGGGTCAGGGATATTATCCTTCGGCTTACCGCGCTTGCCATCCTCGGACTTACCCGTAGGTCCATCACCCGATGGGCCATCACCCTCGTCCCCACCCTCGTCGTCACCTTCGTCATCCGGTGGTTCCTTTTCTTTGTACTTATCTTCCAACAACCGATAGACTTCACGCATCGACATATCACGATACTTGTCGTCAACCAGTGCGCCCATAGGCAGCTTGCACAGCGCCTTGTCCTTGATGTCGTTGATGATGCCGTTGACCACGTAGTCAGCCGCACAGTTAGCGATCTTCTTGTTCTTGGTGAACAGATCCTTGTTGTGAATCAGGTGGCGCAACGCTACGTGCAAGTTCTCGTGCATGATGAGACCACGCAGCATCTCGTCGGTAAGATTCTCCGAGAACTTCTTGCCGTAGATTTTGTTGACACCATCGGTGTACGCAGTGATCTCGCGCTCCGTCACCTCCGACTTGCCCATCATCATCACGCCCGAGTAGAGCGCAGTCTCTGGGTGCTTCATCAGGCGGATGTGCGCCTTCTTGATACGGGTTCCAATATCCATAGTCATAACTCCTAGTTGTTTAAGGGTTCAGGGTCGGCTGATCTATTAGATAAGCTCGAAGTTTTTGTGCGACCACTCGTTGATCTGCTGGTTGTAACGCGCCAGCTTCATACGATCCTTGCTCATCATGGTAAAGAAGATGGCTTGGATCTCGGACGACTTGATCCGGTTGACGAACTCCATGTACGCAGACAACTCATCCTGCGTGTTCAGTTTGTCCGTCGCCTCCATCATCATCATAAGTTGCACAGCAATGTCATCAGGCATAGACACACCCTTCGGATCAGCCAGCACATTCTCGAACTTGATCATCTTGTGCTGAACTTGAACGAACGCCATCATCGAACGCGCAGCAGACTCACCGACCAGACCGACCAGTGCGACCATCATCTCGTTCTCGCTGAACTTATCCCTACGCTGGATGACAGCGATGTCAGCCTTCGTAAGCGAGCGCCCACACACGTATTGCTTGGTGTTCTTCTTTGGGTTGAAGATGAACGGGTTGTCGTCCTGATTACCATCGGTGTAGCTATGCATACAACGTGGGGTTGACGCCACCCACGCACGAGTCACAGGTGAGACGCCGTGCTTGCCCGCCCAAGAGTTGTACTCCGTAGCGTTTGGCTTGCGGATAGGGACCAGCATAACCCGCGAACCAACGTGACCCTCAAGTACGTCACCCACACCATCGGTCACGTTGTTAGACGTACCGAATACGATTGAGCCTTCAGGGAGGGGCAGATCCCCTACGTAACGCTCAAGGATGAGACGGGTAAAGATCTTCCTCATCATTTTGTCTGTCTTGAAGACCTCGTCCAACATGATGACCTTGGGACGGTTCGCGCCCGGACCCGACAGCTTGAAGAGACCCGCGACGTAGTACGTCAGCGCACGATCCTCATGGTTAGGGATGTTCGCGCCGATGTCCATCAATTCCTTGAGAGGACAATCGACATACACATAATCATACGCATCACCGAGACGTTCCTCAAGGGTCTTGAGGATCTGGGTCTTGCCGATACCGGGTTCGCCCAGCAAGATACAGGTGGACGTATCACCGACGACTTCGATGATGGTTGCGGCTTCAGCGAGGGAAGCCTTGGGGGAGAATTGAACGGTAGTATTCATAATGTTTCCTTAACTAATATGTAACTGAATGAGTGAACTAATGATTAACTGCTTTGTCAATTTCTCAGGGTGTCAGCCTCCTTCATTTTAAGATCTTCGTACAAATTGGGCATCAGGGATACCACTCCCCGGATGATGTCCTCGTTCTCCCAGCCGACAGCTTGCGCTCCGCACACAACCATGCAGCACAGCAGGTAGACATACTCCTTGGTTCCATAGCCCTCTATCTGCCGTACTTCCTCCAGCAGTTCAAGGCACTTGCCCTCGACAATCTCATCGAGTGCCAACTGCTTCTCTTCCAACTCCATTGCTTCAATCATCTGTTGCTTGGTAAGTCCCATTATGGCCTCCAATAAAAAACATCTAAACAAACAACGATGGCCGCAACGACCATCACGCACCTCAGAACAAAATCTTCTTTACTCATCGCCGTCCTCATCGTCGTCATCACGGCGCGTGCGGAGAGATCCGAATTGGCTAAGGATCTCATCCACTTCATCCTTGACTGCCTTGCGTGCAGTCGCACGCTCACGCAGATCATCCGTTGTGAATCCGCCCAGCGTTGCCTCAAGTGATGCTCGCGCTGCTTCCAACTGCGAATTGTTGGTCAGGTTGAAGTCCTTGAGGACCACACACAACTCCTTGGCCTGATCGAACGTGCCGTCCACGATCTTGCGCTTACGCGCCTTCTTGACAGTGCCATCGTCCAGCACTTCATCATGCACTTCCTCGCACGATGCCGAGATCCGTTCAGCAAACGTCAGCAGTCGCGTCGCCGCTTTGTCCATCGCAGCGTCGAGGATCTTCTGGGTTTGGATCTCGTAATGCTTATGCAAGTCATCAGCCAACTCTGAAGAGATATTCACCCGGAAGTCATTCATCGGAACATCGGTCAGCATATAGCTCATGCTGAACTTGGCGTCCACTTGCGCCAGCGTCGGATAGTTAGACGCATCAAACATATCGCCCAACTCAAACGCCATGTTGCTGATGATGTGCTTGTACTCACCGAGGAACTTGGCCTTGAGTCCGTTGAACGCCGCTTCGTGAGCAACCCACTCGGTCTTGAACTTCGCCACGCATGGGGCAGGGAGCATCTTCTGCTTGCCGTGCCAATCGAAGCTGATACGATGAAGCCAGTTAGCCACCGTCTGCCTGTAATTGCACAATGCTTTGTGCGTGAGATTGCCAGCCATCAGCTTCTTGGTGAAATCACCAGAGCCAGCCGACGCCCGCTTGGATGAGGTAACCTCATCGGAGATGGTCTTGTCGCGCTTGGTAGCGGACCACGTTGTCACTTCGATAGAGACCAACTTCGCTGATGTATGCAGCGAGATGATGTGTTGCGGTTGGGACAGTTGCATAATTAACTCCTCAGGTTGTGGTGAATGGTTAGATAGATGCGATGGTGATCGCTGCGTTGATCTTCGCAGCAGCGTCAAGGAAGTCCTTGAGTCGTGCCTTGAAGTCATTGTTCTCGTACTTCGCCCGTGCATCGGCAACGGCATCGTCGTCCTTGCCGAACACGGCGCAGTGCTTCAGGTAGAGCCTGTACCCGTGGAACTCATCGAGAGCCTCGCTCAAGAGGTCGTCCCTGTCGATGCTCGTCATGATCAGTTTAGTATTCATAGCCATAGTGAACTCCTAGTTGTTTGCGTACTTGTTGAGACCCTTCAGCAGGGTCTGATCCGTGAAGAGCATGTAATTGCTCTTCGCCATTGGCGCTACTGTCCATCCCTTGCGGTCAGTCAGCGCCTTGTCCTCGCCGCACGGCATACACAAGCGATACCCTGCCTGTCGCCGCGCGGACGCGAACGTATCTCCACACTCTTTGCATACGGGTTTGATATGCATGTCAGTCTGCCGTCAGGTGCGAGTAGTCGTACTGCGTGATCTCACCGCCTTCAAGCAGGAACGTGATGTTCCAGTCAGCCACGCGATACCGTGCGTGGTGAACTGTCTTGCCATTGATGGGATCAGCCCACTCTGCGTAGTAGCGGTCACCGAACGCCGTGCGATCCTCACACCATGCGAGGAAGGCTTCAGGGTTGCGTGACACGATACGCAACGTATGCACACTGATGCGGGACGGAACGCGCACAGGGGGGAACGTCTTCGGCAGAGCGGGTTGCTCTGCAATGTAGTCGTCTTCGAGCATCCCAAGCTCGAAAGCGAGTTCTTTCATTTTGCCCATAACTGTCTCCTAACTAAGTGATCAGGGTAGCCTGATCGGTTAAACAACTGAATGTAGAACACTGCACATCTCAAGCACTCTCCGCGCTTGAGACCCCATTATAGGGGGAAATGTGATGTATGTCAAGGGTTTTACTTCAGAATTTATGAGTTGATACACTCCTCCTTATTGCTATTGCGAACCACTCTGGCAACCCAAGAGGAACATGGCTCAGTGTCTCCCTCCATGTTGATGCACTCCTCCATGTTGGCAAGTGTCTCGTCCACTTCCATGAACTCACATGGGATCAACTCCCAGCGCACATGAGCAGCGAACGTGGCCTGTGATTTGTCCATGAATTCCAAAGCCTTACCCCCGGTGCGGAAAACATAGAACCATGTTGGCCGTGCTTCCTCGTTGCCGTCCTCGTCACGGTTCACGCCCTTGCAAAGCCATGCGGTGTGTCGTTGCTTAGTCATCATGATCTCCTGAAGTGTTAGTTAGTAAGTAAGGATGTTCGTCTCATCGAAGTGAGGGATACGCCTGAAGATCTTAAGCAGTCTGTGTCCTTGACAGACGATGCACTTGGGGTGAAAGCTCGGGCACTTAGGCCCGAACTGCTTGAGGACCACAGGCTTTGCCTTCTCGTAGCGCCTTGCGCGGATGTGTCGCACTTTCATTGCTCTGCCTCCAGTCGCATCTCTTCGATCATTGCATCTGCCTCGGCACACGCTTCCACAGTTACCTCCATGTGCTTGATGGCGGTATCAATAGGCATGAGATAGACCACGCTGATGTGCCACTTCACATCGGCAAAGCTCTCTTCCTCTCGCGCCCTATCGCAAAACTCCGTTGCCATCTCCCACGTAGGGTATACGTAGGAATGGGTCAGGTTTTCGGGGTAGTTGTGCCGCCCAGTGCAAAGGTACAGGTGTTCGGGGAACGGGAAGTTCGTCTTGTCTTGGTTATCCATGCTTACTCTCCTCTCTTGCCAGTTTGAAGGACGGTGTTCACCATAGACCATAGATCTGAATGGTATGCACCATGTCGCGGGTCATCGAGCACCTGTTGAATTTCCCAGAGTGCCTCGCGGTACGCATTGCGCTCAAGCATGAGTCTCATGCTGTTCTCTTTGTCGTAGAGGTCTAGGTTCGACGCTCCGTGGTTGGCTTCCGAAATAGTCATTCAGCATCTCCTGATTGGTTAGCCAGCACAGCGCGGGCATTGGTAAGCAATTCATCCAGTCCGTTGTCAACGTCTGGGTTGTTGCCATAGTAATCAACCAGATTACGCAAGACCTCTATGCGCTCAAGGTGCGCGGCTTTGGATATTGCTGCTTGGTTGAAGCGTTTCTTAGCAATACCTGCCGTCTCGGAGCAGTAGTAGAACTGCGCGATTGCGTAGCCGCACTCCATCACGTTGACGTATGGCATGTCATCGTCTTCTGGATCGAAGCCGATCTGGTAGTTCATCTCCATGCCGTACTCACGCATGGCTTGGGTAAGGATTGTTCCTGCGTAGTTCTGCAACGCAGACTCGATGAAGGCTGGGACTGTTTTAGACATCATGTTCTCCTGAAGTGTTGGTTAAGGGTTAGGCAACGAGTTCGCCCTTGGCGTCAAAGACCTCACGACCAAAGATGTCGTAGCGATAGATGGCAATTTCATCAGCGCCCATCTCGTTGAGCTTGAGGAGGTGAGTGGGGTAAATCGTTTCACCAGCACACACCACGGGGATCATGGTTTCTGGGTGGAGGATGTCTTGCGAACAGATCGCATGGGTGAAGGCGGCATCGTTGTTGTCGAAGTCATCGAACAAACGGAAAGTGCGGGATTTAGGCATAACGGACTCCTAATTAAGTGCTCAGGGCAACCTGATGCGTTAAACAAGCCCTCCGGTAAGGAGGAAGTGCGATTCAAGGACTCTCCGTCCTTGAGTGCCCATTATAGGGGGAAATGTATAGTATGTCAAGGGTTTTACTTGGGAATTTATGAGTATGGCATGGGCACAGATGGGGTTCCGAAAATGGTTCTGGGTTGGACGGGGGCTGGAACCGGGAAAGTTAGTGATTGCTCACACGTAAGTCGTTGATTTGAAAGACTTTTTTAGAGAGAGAGAGAGTATTATATTATTATTATTAGTAGTAAGTTCCAAAGTTCCAAGGTTCCAGCGTTTTTAGAGAGGGGGCGGGATTGGGACGTTGCTTTTATTGAAGTAAGTGCGAGGTCCGAGTTCCAATGCATTCCCCTGCACTCGCCAGCCTCCCCCCCTATTTTGGCTGGAACCTTGGAACCATCGAAAAAGTCCTTTGTAATCAAGGACTTACGAGCGAAAGTTAAAGTAGTTTCTCTGGAACCGCTGGAACTTACTTCAGCAAAAAACGCTACCCGTAGCGCTTGACAAACGCTTGGAAAAATATAGACTCGACGTTGAGTCGAGTCTAAAAGATTTTGGGCCTCAAATAAGAATTCATCTCATCATGAGGTCTTATTTAAGAGTTCACCCAATCCTGAACTGTTAATTTAGAAACCATTAGCCATAGTCTCGCTCACCCACGCCC
>Ga0209355_1000583_pt1 | contig 21710 bp, 16 predicted proteins | sample LauGreSBDMM110SN_3_FD_187563 | JGI IMG/M metagenome (GOLD analysis project Ga0209355, IMG submission 187563) | Freshwater lake microbial communities from Lake Michigan, USA - Sp13.BD.MM110.SN (SPAdes) (version 2) | ecosystem: Environmental > Aquatic > Freshwater > Lake | place: Lake Michigan... | reverse complement strand
TTGAAGAAACAAATCTTGCATACAAGACAACTCATCCAGATTCAAATCCAGATAATAATAGAGATCACTATGTTGCAATTATTGAACAAGCAGATGCCTTAATAACTTCTACCCCATTTTTAAAAGATTACTATCAAAAAAAATATCCAGACAAGCCAATATTTATAGTAAGAAATGGTATTGACATTGATAGGTGGGGCATAAAAAGAAAAGACCATGCTGGTCGTCTTCCAACGTTTGGATGGGTTGGTGCTACTCCCTGGAGATCTGGAGACCTAGAAACATTAAAACCATTCTTTGGAGAGTATTTAAAAAAGAAACATTTAAAGTTTCACCACGCAGGAAATGTTATTAATGCTCCATCAGCATCAGATCAAATTGGAATTGATAAAAAACTTTGCTCGTTTGAGCCAATGAAGACAATGATTAATGTTCCAGAATTATATAGAAGAATGGATGTTGGAATTGTTCCATTAAGAAATGTTGAATTTAATCACGCTAAGTCATATTTAAAAGGTTTAGAAAATGCAGCAGCAGGAATTCCTTTTATTGCATCTGGAGGACTTCCAGAGTATCAACTGTTTGCAGATTCTGGAGTTGGAAGAATTGCAAACACCCCTGATGAATGGATTGGTCATATGGAAGAATTACTAGATCCAAAAGTAAGACTTGAAGAAAGAAATAAAAACTTTGAAATTATATCTGAGCAATTCTCTATGAAGCAAAGAGGATACGACTGGGATGAAGTTTGCAAAGAAATTCTTACGCTATAATATATGTATGGCTAAAATATATATAAAAAGCGATGAATATTCAGAACCAGTTAAAACTTTTTTAAAGAAATATATTAGACAAGAAACGCCTCATAACTTAACAGTTCATCAACAAAATGCTGACATATGTGTTAGTCTTTTTACTCCAGAATATCCAGCAGAACAAAGATTCTTTGCATATCTTTATAATAATGATGAGAGTATGGAAGAGCTTGCAAATAAAATTTATTATCAATGTTCTAAAGCTGAAATTATGGTTAATAAACTTTCTAAAAGATCTATTCCAAGAGAAGAATACGATATAGATTTTAAGTGTCCTACACTTTGCATTAATTTAACAAATGATTCTATAGAAATAGATGAAGAAGTATATGCACTTGTAATTGGTCAAGGAATTGTTTCTTACTTTTCTCCTGGAGCTGTTTTTAATACATTTTCAGTAAGAGACAAGATTAAAAAACCAGGGGATAAAAGTTTTGTTAATAGAAAATATATTCAAGAGTCAACAGGAAACTCTAAAATCTTATTTAAGAAATAGATAAAGAAATATAACCTTTAATTCTTTCTGTCAAATTAATTCCTGGATAAAAAGATGATCTACATCCAAGACAATAAAAGAAAACTTTATCACTACTGTCAACTCTAGAAATAATTGTATCTTCTTTATTAAATTTACATTCTATTTTTAATGCTTTATTATTTTTTACAAGATCGTTATAATAAGTTACCTCTTGAATTGTTAGGTCCATTTGCTTCTCCTTGAATACTAGTGTAGAATATAACTATTCCCATTTTACCAGAAGGACGTGCTACATAATGTCATTTATTGACTCCAACGGATCTATAACAGATCCATACCGCAACTTTATTCATATTTCAAGATATGCTAGATGGGTTGAAAGCGAAAATCGCAGAGAAACATGGGAGGAAACAGTTGACAGATATTGTAACTTTATGCGAGACCATCTTGTACTAAATCATGGCTATAGTCCAAATGCAAAAGTTTTTAATGAAGTTAAAGAAGCAATCTTGCACCATCACATAATGCCATCTATGAGGGCACTGATGACTGCTGGACCAGCTTTAGAAAGAGACCACATTGCAGCCTACAATTGCTCATTCATCGCTGTAGACAATCCTAGAGCCTTTGATGAGGCTATGTACATCCTTATGAACGGCACTGGAGTTGGCTTTAGCGTTGAACAAAAATACATAAACCAGCTGCCAGTTATTTCAGAGTCATTTTTTCAAACAGACACAACAATAGTTGTTGATGATTCAAAACTTGGTTGGGCAAAGGCTTACAAAGAGCTAATTGCACTTCTTTGTCAAGGTCAAATTCCAAACTGGGATGTCTCAAAAGTTCGTCCTGCTGGAGCAAGACTAAAGGTATTTGGTGGAAGAGCATCTGGACCAGCACCCTTAGTAGATCTTTTTAATTTTACAATTGAAACATTTAAGGTTGCATCAGGAAGACGATTAAAATCAATTGAGGCACATGACCTAATGTGTAAGATTGGAGAAGTTGTTGTTGTTGGAGGAGTTCGTAGAAGTGCTTTAATTTCACTTTCTAATCTAGATGATTTTGAAATGGCAAAAGCTAAGAGTGGTCAATGGTGGGAAGGCAATGGTCAAAGAGCGTTGGCAAATAATTCTGCTGTATATAATTCAAAGCCAAATACTGCACAGTTCCTTCGTGAGTGGAGAAACCTATATGAGTCAAAGTCTGGCGAACGTGGAATTTACAACATTGATTCTGTTCGTAAGCACATTGATAAGTTTGGTCGTAGAGATTCAAGCCTTGTTGGAGGAACTAATCCTTGTGGAGAAATTCTTCTTCGTCCAAATGAATTTTGTAATTTAACTGAGGTTGTAATTGATGCAACTGATACAAAAGAAACATTGCTTGAAAAAGTAAGATTAGCTACAATTCTTGGAACATGGCAATCAACTTTAACAAACTTTAAATATATTAGAAAAACCTGGAAAGATAATTGTGAAGAAGAGAGACTTCTTGGTGTATCTTTAACAGGTATCTATGGAAATAAAATTACTGCTACAAATGGTAAAGCACTTGAGGCACTGCTTGATGAAATGAGAGATCTATCTGTTTCAGTAAATGACAAAGAGGCTAATTCTTTAAATATTAATCCGTCAGTATCAATTACTTGCGTAAAGCCTTCAGGCACAGTTTCACAGCTTACAGGAGTGTCTTCTGGAATTCACCCATGGTATTCAGAATACTATATTAGAAGTGTCAGGGCAGATAATAAAGATCCACTAACACAATTTTTAAAAGACTCTGGAATCCCATTTGAACCAGATGTCATGAAGCCAGAATTAACCACTGTCTTTTATTTTCCAATCAAGGCTCCAAAAAATGCAGTCCTTACTAAAGATTTAACTGCAATTGATCATCTTGAAATGTGGAAAACATATAGAACTCATTGGACAGAACATAATCCAAGTGTTACTATTAATGTTGAAGAAAATGAATGGATGCGTGTCGGGGCTTGGGTATTTGATAACTTTGACTCAATTGGTGGAGTATCATTCCTTCCATCAACAGAGCACTCTTATAAGCAAGCTCCATACCAAGAAATTTCTAAAGAAGAATATGATTCATATTTAAACAAGATGCCAGATTCAATTAAATGGGAAATGCTTTCTTTATACGAAACAACTGATGGCACAACTGGTAGTCAAGAATTAAGTTGTGTAGCTGGATCTTGTGAAATTGTAGACATTACAAGCTAAGCTTTATGATAAAATAGGGTAGAGGTAATCTATGTCCTACACAAGTTCAAATCTTTATGCTTCAAGAGTCTATGCAGAGCATCCAGTGGCTTTGTGGGCTATGGATGAGCCAAATTACTTTGTTTCTTTAATTTCAGAACTAGAAAAAGAGATAGAAAGTCCTTATTGGACATTTAATAATGCTATTAGTTCAGCTTCTGCATTCACATTGTCTGGATACCCTTTTGATGATTTAAATGTAAATAAAATATATCTTGCTACAGCTTCAGCAGCAACGGTAGAATTTACAGTATCTTTATCATCTTCAGTGTCTTATCTAGAACTTGATCCAAACAAGGGTAGTATTTGTTTATCTAATTATATTTATATTCCCGAGCAAACTTCAATATTCTATACAGATATAGGGTTTGTTTTAGATGGACAAGAGTTCTACACAAGATACTCGTCTTTAAAAACAAATATCTGGGAAAAAATATCTCATACTGAAAGTACAGATGGGGTAAGTTTTATTCCTTTTATAAGAGTAGTGTATGACCTAGATGCTAGTGCTACTGAGACAAACTCTTCTATTTATTTTAATGGAGTATCTGTTGGACAATGGTCTGAACCTTATAACTCAATAAGTACTGGAATTTCTAGTGCATCTGTAACTTTATTGCCAAATAACATTGACTCGTTAATAGATTATCCTGGACAAATAAAAAGTACTATTATAGATCCATATGGTTTTAATGATGAATCAGATCACGGATATGTTTTATCTATAAACAATTCTCTTTTTGCAAAGCTATCTGGGATCCCGATGGTTTACGGCTCTTCTGGAAACATTAAATTAAATAAAGATGCCTTCAATACTATTTCATCCTCTTCAGGTTACGCAGAGTATGTAACTAGTTCTGGCTCTACTGGATATTTAAATTCAGAACAGTATAATAATTTTCCATCATTAGCATTTCCTGGAAAAGGATTTTTAAATCAGTCTGGATCTAATAAAACACTTACAGCAGAATTTTGGCTAAGAATTAATCCTGAAACACTTACAAGAAAAAGAATCTTTGGTCCACTTGCATCAGAAGACGGAATATATGTAGATAGAGATTTTATAACTGTAAATGTTGGAAATTATTCTAAGTCTTACTTTATTGGAAAATGGTACAGACCAATGCTAGTTCATTTTTGCCAGAGCCAAAATGAAATATTCTTAATGATTAATGGAGAGAAAGTACTATCAATTACAATTGAATCTTTAAACATTTCAACTTTTCCAATAGAAGATGAAGATTACTTAGGATTCTATACAAATGAGTTTATACATATTTTTGAAATAGATTCCTTTTCAATATTCCCATACGTTGTTGCAGAACAGGTTGCAAAAAAGAGATATGTATTTGGACAAGGTGTTCAAGAACAAGAAGACATTGTTGCTTCAAAAAATGGAACACTGTCCTATGTAGACTTCCCATTTTCTGGCTATAGTTCTACAATAAGGTATCCAGATAGAAGCAAATGGAATGATGGATTTTATAACAACCTTGTAGCTGATGATAAAGGTATTACTTTACCAGATTCTCAATTGCCACAAATTATATTTAACAACAATTCAGCATCAACAAGTTATGAAAAATCTTTAATTACTTCAGGATTTTATGAAGAAAACTATGCAATTCAGGATGAAGAATATCTTTATATTTCAATGGACCCAAATGATACATATGCAATAAATAACTCTTATGGAACAATTTATTTTTCAAAATTAAATCAAACAAGTTCTCAAATAAGGTCTATACATTCAATACTTAAGTCTTCAAACGATGTTTCAACAAGACAGTCATTACTTTACATTTCAAATAATTTTGATGGTAATACTTTTGAAGTAGCAATAAACTCTGGAAGCATTCAGTATATTTATAATGAAACTATTTTAAATTCAGCATCTGTTGGTGCAAGCTCATACTTTGCAGCAGGTATTGACTTTGATAAAATTCAACAAACATATTACTCAACTGTTGGATCTTTTTTCTCAAGACCAGAATCTCTTTCTTTAAACTTTGCAGGAAATCAAGAAGAGACATTTCTTGGAAAAATATTTTCTTTAACAATCAACAACGACTTCTTTACAGATAAAGATGGTTCTCAAATATTTAATTCATCTGGTATAGCAATTAAAAATTTTAACACAGATTTATATGAGTATATTGGATCTTATACCTTGTTGCCGAAAACAACAAATACTTCAATAATTTTAGATGTAGGAGCTTCAGGATATTGGGAAAATTCAATACCCCTATCTTATTTTGGAAAGTACATAACCCAAGCTAACGGTAAATTAAAATATGATTTAGATTTATTGCAATTTAATATTGACACGCCAACTTCAATATTTTCAAAGTATAGAGAAATATCTTCAAACTATCAAGATTCTTTGTCAACAAAAGTTTATATAACATTACAAAATATTCTTGAAATTGGTCAAGTAGTATATCCTCAGTTTACAAATGTAGAAAATATTGGGATGAATAGAGTTTTAGATTTAGGAGAAATAACTTCTTCAGAAGATACAAAGTATAAGATTACTGATGGAACTATCATCTACCCACCAAAAGACATATCTGGATTTACCAACTACTACATAACAGTTCACATTGAAATTTCTTCTAAAGGAGTAAATACAGAAAACGTAAAAATTAAAAATATGGGATTTGCCTCATTGTCATTTGATGAAGGACAATTCTACTCAATCAATACTCCTGCTGCAGGAAAATTTTATCCAATAGTTAAAAATGAAGACCAGTATGTTTATAAAAGAAATATCCCAGTAGTCATAGATACTGAATCCTCTCCATACTTATATCTATCTGGAGATTCTGGAATAGAAGTTTTACCAGTTATAGATGAAAATTTGACAAAAGGAATTGCTGTTCCAATAAATCAAACACTAAAAAATAGTCAAGAAGTAGTTGGATTACAAATGTTCTTAATGTATAACGAATCTGATCTATTCACTGAAAGAAAAAAAATTGGTAAAATATTTAGTTCTGATGATTCGTATGATATTGTTTTAAATCCTGAAAATGATGGAAAAAGAGCTTTCTTAAATATTTTTGATTCCAATACTGGTACAGAGTTTACTAACGCCAGATTCTTTTTAAATGGAAAACTTGTAAACAATATAGTAATTGAACCATTAGCTTGGAACTATATTGCAATATCTTTACAAGAAAACTCCATACCCTTAGACGGAGTTGTTGGTGAAATTGAAATATATTCTGGATTAAAAGTAGACAATGTTGCAAGTTTTATGGAACTAAACCCAATTAAACAAGAATTAGTTGTTTATGACAAATGGAATTTAATTGACAATCAAAATTGGAGCTACTGGTCTGGATCCGCAACATGGACAACAGCTTTAAATCAAGAATCCTTGGAAGTAACAATACTTTCTTTAGATGGAAAAGAAATTTTTAATACCTATGCTGGTCTATCTTCTGGAATTGTTAATGATGACAGTATTCTTAATGTTACTCACGACTCTGTTGTAATAATAAATGACATATCTTGGGATGAATATTTGGTTTAAGTAAGATATTATGGTACAATGATGTCATGGATTATATAGAAGGATTACAAAAACTGCCAAACAAGCCAAAAGTAAGAGTCGTAGAAGACAGTGCTGAATACGGAATATATGTTTGGAAAACAGAAACAGGAAAAATATTTGGAGACGGTAATGGAAGTTTTATGAATATTCCAGCCCGAAAATATGACATATCTGCTATTAATAGAATTACTCAAGCTGCAGCACACTACGGTGCTGGTCCAGGAGAAGCAAGGTTTATGGCAGGGGTAACAAGAATTACAGATGAAGAGCATTCTGTTCAAATTGACAGAATGAAACAAGGATACATACCAAGTGAATTTGACGTTGGTGCTTTCCAAGATGCTGCAAAGGGGCTAAAGACACATGGAGATGAATAATGAAGTTATTGCTAGAATTGATAATTTAGATAAAAATAAGCCAACTGCAAATAAAACAGATGACTTTATGACCGAAGCCGATCTTGTAAAAGTTTTTGACGGCATAGATGCAAACTTTAAACGCAGAATCACAAGAATGAATAAAGCATATACTGGTCAAGACGGTGCAAAGTCTAAACAGTTATTTCCAGAACAAGACATTACCACAGCCTACGGTCTTTTTGATGTTGTTTTACCACCCTACAATCTTGATGAACTAGCATTCTTTTTTGACAATTCATTTGCAAACCACGCTGCAATTAATGCAAAGGTTGCAAACACAGTTGGTCTTGGATACGGTTTTATAATGTCTGATATTGTTAAAGCAAGAATAGAAGAGATTGACGACACAAATCAAAGAGTTAGAGCACAAAGAAAAGTTGAAAGAGCAAAGTCTGACCTTGCAAACTGGCTTGAAGAATTAAATGATGAAGATACTTTTACCCATGTTCTTGAAAAAGCAATGACAGACTATGAGGCAACTGGAAATGGATATATTGAAATTGGAAGAAAGAATACTGGAGAGATTGGTTACATTGGTCATATCCCTGCAACAACTGTTCGTGTAAGACGTATTCGTGATGGCTATGTTCAGATTGTAAATCAAAGAGTTGTTTTCTTTAAAAACTTTCAAGATAAAAAAACAGTAAATCCAGTTACAACAGATCAAAGACCAAACGAACTTATTCACATTAAAAAATATAGTCCAAAGAATACTTACTACGGAGTTCCAGATGTTGTATCTGCTGCAACTTCAGTAGTTGGAGATCACCTTGCTGCAAGATATAATATTGATTATTTTGAAAACAAGGCAGTCCCAAGATATATTGTTACACTTAAAGGTGCAAAGCTAAGTTCAGAGGCAGAGGACAAGTTGTTTAGATTCCTACAGTCTGGTCTTCGTGGACAGAATCACAGAACTCTTTATATTCCACTTCCTGGAGACGGTCCAGATAACAAAGTTGAATTTAAAATGGAACCAGTTGAAAATGGAATTCAAGAAGGATCATTTGATAAATATAGAACTTCAAATGTTCACGATATTCTTATGGCACATCAAGTTCCAATTTCTAAAGTTGGTTCAGATCCTGGTAGTTCAATTGCCTCTGCACTTGTTTCAGATAGAACATTTAAAGAACAGGTAGCAAGACCAGCCCAAAAGAATTTAGAAAAAACAATCAATAAACTTATTAAAGAAAAGACAGACATTCTTTTATTAAAGTTTAATGAATTAACTTTGACTGATGAAAATACTCAAAGTCAAATTGATGAAAGATATCTAAGAGCACAAGTTGTTGTTCCAAATGATATTAGACCTAGACTTGGACTTCCAGTAGTTCCATCAGGAGATACTCCAGTAGTTATGACCCCTCAACAACGTGCAGAGCAAAATGCTCAAATGGCTGGTACAAGACAAAGAGATCAGCAAAGAACTGATGAGGCTTCAGATTCATCTGCAACCACAACAGGAAGAAATCCTGGTGGCGAAGGAAGATCTGTAGTATAATATAACAATATTATAAACATATAAAAAATACATATATAATAGGATTACAATGACTAATTTAAGCAAGGCTTATTGGACTTCAGATAACGATGATATAAAGCTATCTATGCCAATTGCCAAAGTGGATGTAGAGCGTAGAATCGTTTCTGGGTTTGCTACGCTTGATAACATTGACAAACAAGCAGACATTGTTCCTACTGATGTTAGTCTAAAAGCTTTTGAAACATTTCGTGGTAATTTAAGAGAAATGCATCAATCTATTGCAGTTGGCAAGGTTGTTAATTTTAGACAAGAAAAGTTTTTTGATAAGTCTACAGATAGACTTTATAATGGTGTTTATGTAGATGCTTATATTTCTAAAGGTGCTCAAGATACCTGGGAAAAGGTACTTGATGGTACTCTTTCAGGGTTTTCAATTGGCGGAATAATTAAAGATTCAGAAAATGCCTATGATGAAAAGGTTGCTAAAACAATTAGAGTAGTTAAAGATTATGAACTTAATGAATTATCTTTGGTAGATAATCCAGCAAATCAATTTGCTAATGTTGTGTCAATTCAGAAAATTAATAATGATGCAAAAATAGATGGTATAATTGCAAAAGCAGACCTTGAAAATATCTACTGGTGTGAGAATGACGGTATCGTCAGACTTTCAGAAGTTGATGATTCAGGTTGCCCATCATGTGAAGTCAGTATGAAAAATATTGGTTTTGTTGAGACAAAGGATACAGAAAAAGCTATGACAGTTAAATCAATTTTAAACAAGTTTATTGGTTCTACAGACCTTGCTAAATCTGAAGACGTTTCCGAAACCCCAGAAACTTCAGGCGAAACGCTTGAAACAGCGATTGACAATAATGAGTCAATTGTTAAAAACAATATAAAGGAGGAGAACAACGTGTCAGAAGATAATACAGTAGTAGAAGAGACCGTTGAAGAAGTTGCAACTGAAGAAGTTGTTGCTGAAACTCCTGCCGAAGAAACCGTAGAAAAGTCAGTTGACGCAGTTGACGCTGTTGAGGAAACAGTAGTTAAGTCTGCTGATCCAGAAGAAGCACCTGCAGAAGATGCAGAAGAAGCTTCCGATAGTGTTGAAGTTGAAAAGTCTGTTGTTGAAACAGATTCAGCTGATTCTGAGCTTGTAAAAGCTGTTGACGAAATTAAGGTTTCAGTAACAGAGGCAGTGAGTGAACTTGTTTCAACAATTAAGTCACTAAAAGAAGAAGTTGCAGGTATCAAAAAGTCAGTTGATACATCCAATGAAGAAATTTCAGCGGTAAAAGGCAATCTTGAAGAGTTTGGAAAGCGTGTAGATGGTCTAGAAGACGATACAGCTGTCCGTAAGTCTGGCGATCTTGGCGGATTCGTTCAGGGCAATACAATCAAAAAAGGGTCTATGTGGGGTGGACGTTTCCTAAATTCCGCTGACCTATATCATTAAAGAAACTGGAGGTGAAATAAAAAATGACAGAAAATAATGAAATTTTAGAAAAAGCGGCTGCAGCTAGTTCCATCGTATCGGGTGGTATTGGTGGAGTAAGTACTCCAGCAGCTGGAATTCTTGACAATACTAACCCAGTTGGTACTTTAGTGTCTGATGGCGGTATTTTGCAGCCTGAACAATCACGTCAGTTTATTGAGTATATCTTTGAACAACAGGTTCTAGCCAAAGATGGTCGTAGAGTCACGATGAGAGCTAACACAACTGAACTTGAAAAAATGAATGTTGGAGAGCGTGTAATCCGTGCAGCAGCCCAGGCTGATGCAACCTACACCAATGCTGATGTTCAGTTCACAAAGGTTACTCTTACAACCAAGAAGATTCGTCTTGATTGGGAAGTTTCAACTGAAGCTCTTGAAGATAATATCGAAGGTTCTGGTCTGGAGGATCACTTGGTCCGTACAATGACCCGTGCGTTTGCTAACGATCTTGAAGATCTAGCCATCAATGGTACAGGAACTGGTACAAACAACTTCCTGAATATCCTTGAAGGTTTCGTATCAATCGAAGCCGATGGCAATTCAGCAACTTACGGTACAACTATTGAAGCAATGCAGGGACTTGTTCTTGCAATGCCTCGTAAATACCGTGGTTCCCGTTCAAACATGAAGTTCTATGCAGATACTGAAACCGTTGCAGAAATTATCAATGGTCTTGGTTCTTCTGGTAACTTGAATTCAGAGCGTATCGTTGAGCGTGTTATTGATGGTGCTGCTCCGCAGACCCTTGGTAGCCCAATCGCATATCGTGTTCTTGGTCTTCCATTAGTTGAAGTTCCTTTGATGCCACATGGTTATGTATCCCTTACATTCCCAGAAAATCGCATCTGGGGCTTCCAGAGAGACGTAACAGTACACCGTGAATTCCAACCAAAGAAAGACACTGTAGAATATACAGTATTCTTACGCTTTGGTGTAGCAGTTGAAGAAACTGATGCAGTAGCATTCATGAACGACTAATTATAGTCAAACTTGGAGGGGGGACATTGATTTGTCTCCCCTCTACTTTTTATGAATGATATAATAAGATAGATGCATTATGGAAAAAGTTAAAAAAGATTTAATTTGTTTGTTTGTAGAAAATGCAAGCGTTTATGAAACGGGTCTTGGCAGACTTAATAAAGGCTATAATGTTGTAAGTAAAAAAGATGCTGATGTATGGGTTAGCAAGTTCCCAAGAATTAGGATCGCATCTCCAGAGGAGGTAGCCGAAGTTTTCGGTGCTAAATAATGGAAATTTTAAGAATTAATGGAAGTACTCCAATAGCTTCATTTACAGACCTTGTTCCAAATGGTCAATATACAATTGACTATTCAGACCTTGTGACTGATGAAGTGTTTTCAGCAAGTGCAACAGCAAATGCTACTGGAGGTATTTCCTTTGTATTAAATAGCAAGTATATCTCTTATGATGGTAATTTAGAAGCAACAGTCTATGATATATATGATGATGAAGTAATTGTTACTAACATAGATGTTTTAAGACCATATTGCGATATTTCTTCGGTTGCAACCGCTTTAGGAAAAACTGTTACACAGGTAAAAGAGATGGAAAGAATTGCAAGATATATTATAGATTCTGAGACATTTGGTGGATTTAAATTTGTAAGAAAAGAAAAAGAAGTAGTTGGAATGGGATCTGACTATCTTGTTATTGATGAAAAGATTCATAAGCTTCATAAGTTATATGAAAATCTAGAACTTGTTTATGATGCAACAGCAGCAGTAAATGAACAAGAATTTGAAATTTCAAAAGATAAGACATCTATTGTGCTAACCCAAGATGAAACTAATAGAGTTAATTACAACAGGGTGTGGAGAGATAGATATCTAGATGTTGATTTTGCAGATGGATTTGAATACCTTGTTGATGCAGACTTTGGATGGAAAGTAATTCCTCAAGACATCAAGGAAGCAACAGAACTTCTAGTTTCTGATATTTCAAGTGATAATATGAAGTATGTAAATAAGTATATTGAATCATTTGATAATGATGACTTTAAAATTAAGTTTGCAAAGAATTTCAATGCATCAACTGGAAACCTTGTGGTTGACAGAATCCTAACAAAGTATAAGAATAATATCCGTATTGGGGTGTTATAAATGCTTTTTAATTCCTCATTTGATAACATTCTTTATCCAATGACTGCAGATATTTACTATGCCGTTGAAACACAATCAGAATATGGAAATATGACAAGAACTTGGCAGTTTGATAGAACTGTTAATTGTTCTGCAGTTACTGCAACCTCTGGAGTATTAGATGCAGAGCTTAAAGTAAAAGATAAATTTTTTGATTACAATTCTTCCCTATTCTTTAGAACAAATGAAGATATAAGAAAAAGCTCCTCTGAAAAATATTATCCAATAACTGCTACAGCAGTAACAAATATGAGAGACCCGAATGGTGATCCAGTTTGGATTAATACTGAAAATCTTAAAACAAAGGCTGAAACAGTAAAAACAAAGTATGAAGTTAAAACAATTATTCCAAGCTTTGACATGTTTCATAATATTGGAATGTATAGAGTATTCTTAACCCGTTCAGCAAATCAAAAGTGGGATATACCAGAATGATAACAGCTAGAATTAAAGGTGAAAAAGTTATTAAGATGCTTAAAAACTCTGTAGAATATACAGGTGCTTTTGCTTCAGAATTAAAAAGAAACCAAGATATATTAAATAGAAAAGTTGGTGAAGAATCAATTGATGTTTTTTATCTGTATCTTGATGGTCTTGCAAGGTCTCACCCAGGAATGCTTCATCACGTTTATGAGTGGGGAAATGTTGGAAATCCTGCAGAAAGACTATTTGAATTAACAATGTCTGTAAACAAAACTTCTGCAGTAATTGATGCTGAATTTTTACAGTCTATGGTTCCTTCTCCAACATCAACAGAACCTTTTTATGATAAGGCACAGATCATGGAAGAGGGAAGAACTGTAACAATTAATCAAGTTGAAGCAGATGTATTATTCTTTGAAATAGATGGTGAAGAATTTTTTAGAAGTGGACCAATTGTTATTGCAAATCCTGGAGGAGAAGCAACAAGAGGATCATTCGTACAAGCTTTTGATGAATTCTATGGATCTTACTTTACAGAAGTTCATTTAAGAGCAATTAGATTTTATCAATACTTTGCAAATCCAAAAGTTTTTGAAAAATACTTTGCTTCTGCTACAAAAGGTGGGGCTTCTTCAAAAGGTAAAAAAGCTGCCTTATCATGGATTATGAATGCTCCAGGAGGAAACAATGGTAATTTATAGACCAGAAAATATTATTAACCTATATGTTTGGGAACAATTTAAAACCCATGCCCCAGCATTTTATAACCTATATGGTCCAACATCTGGAGGAACAGATATAGTTCCATTCTTCCCTGCACCAGCAAACAATCTTCCAACTGCAGTACTTGACAATGATCTACCTTACATTATGTTTGATAAGTTTAGTAGAGTACGCTCAGGCTATAAATATTTCTACCCTATCAAGACTGACCAGATGAGATATACAATCGTTGGTGGCTCTCTGTATGACATTAACAGGAACCAGCAGGATAGGTATGCAACAACAATAAACCTTACAAGCCTTATTCAAAATATCCTAGATAGAGAAGATGATGCAGCTCAGGATATTAACGAATTTACTAAAAATTTGCCAGATTATAATGATGCCAATTATCCAGAATTAAACAGGTATTCCTTTCATTGTGTCAATGTATACCAGTCAGGATTTACAGATACACAACAAGATGTTGCTAATTTCATGGAATACAACCCTACTAGAGATCTTATTGTCAAATATGACTATCATGCTAAACAATTTAATGAATGATAAAAACCAGAGGTATACTTAACTTAGGAAACGCCAATCTCCCCATAAAATTTAAGACTACAAAAGAGGTGAAAAAAATATGGCAACTCGTGGAAATTCCAATCAAATTATTGTTGGAGCAGCCCAAATCTTCGTTTCGAAGCAGGGTCCTCTAGAGTACAGCACTACTGCAGATGTTTACGCATTTAGCAGTGGCAGTGTTTCTGGATTCCCTTCAATTACTGCCTCTGGAGCTTATGCAGATAAGCTTGAAGCAGTTAGTGCAAACTGGAGAAATGTAGGATACACATCAAACGGTTTAGAGGTACAGTTCCAACCAGACTTCGGTGAAGTACAGGTAGATCAGCTTCTTGACGTTGCAAAGCTTTACAAGCAAGGTATGCAGGTTAGCATGGTTACAGCATTTGCTGAAGCCACACTTGAGAACCTTCTTGTTTCTATTGCAGCAGCAACAGCAGACTATGACGCTTCTACTGCAACTATCAATAGTGCAGGTAGACTAACTGCTGGAGAAATAGAGTTTGATATTACAGCTGGTGAACTAGGTGACGTTCCTGTGGAACGTGCACTTATTGCTGTTGGTCCAGGTTCTGGTGATCCTGCAGCAACTGGCAGTGCAAAGGTAGAGCGTGTTTATGTAGCAAACCGTGTTCTCTCAATTGAGAACGTAACTGTTTCTGCAAAGCGTGACGAACCTTCTATGTATGAAGTTACATTCCGTTTACTTCCAGCATCCAATGGTAACTATGGCAAGATCGTTGATCGTGTCGTTGGCAACTAAAAATTAAATATAGAAACTTTGCCCACCTCCTAAAAAGGGTGGGCATTGTTTGTTTAATAAGCCTTTCATGATATAATTGAATATATTCTATAGGAGGAATAAATGGCAACTAGCGTATATGAAGTTGTAGAAGTAGAACTATTAGATGGTTCTACTATTTCTATGAAACCACTTAAAATTTCTTTATTGAGAGATTTTATGAAAGAGTTTCAAAAAATTAGTGATCCAAAAATTGCAGAAGATAATATCAAATCAATGGATCTTTTGTTAAGCTGTGCAACTATTGCAATGAAGCAATACAGCCCAGAGTTAGCAACTAAGGAGCAGTTAGAGGAAATCATGGATCTTCCAACTGTGTATAAGGTAATCGAAGTGGCTGCAGGGATCAAGTTGAATGACCCAAACGCACTGGCAGCGGCTCTAGTTGGGACGAACTAGATCTTGCTGAGTTAGAATCAAGAGTATTTCTTTTGGGGTTCTGGAAGAATTATTCTGAAATGGAAGAAAGTATATCAATGCCTGAACTAGTAGCAATACTAGAAGCTAAAAGTAGTCAAGACTATGAAGAAAAGAAATTTTTAGCAGCATTACAAGGTGTTAATATAGATTCTTCTTCGTCTGAAAATAAATGGGAAGAGATGAAGGCTAGAGTTTATAGCAGTGGTTCTACATCAAATCCTAATGATATTCTTGCATTGCAAGGTGCTGCAGCCAGAAAAGCTGGTTTTGGCATTGGACAAGGCTTGGAATATGAGGTGGTTACAACATAATGGCTGAAATTGCAAAAGGCATTATTGATATTGAGATTAACACAGGTGGTGCTGCGTCTCAACTTCAAGCATTGCAAACCCAGATTAATGCTTTCAATTTAGCTCTTAACAAGAGTAATAAGGCACAGGGCACTTTTGCATCAGAATACTCTAGAGAATTGCAAAGTGCAATAAATAAAACTGGATTATTCACTGCTGAAACCATAAGACTTCAAACTGCTGCTGCCACACTAGATAAAACTTTGTCCAAAGGAAAAACTTCCCTTGGGCAATTTTTTAGTGCAAAATTTAATAAAAATAGTGCTGTTGCAGCAGAGACTATGGCACTTGCTGCAGAAAGAGCAAAAAGACTTCAGACACAATTCATTGCAACCTCTGGTGCTGCAAATGGATTTCAAGATGCTTTAGCAGTTAGACCACTTGCTGCATTTTCTTCACAAGCAGTAGTGGCTGCTCAAAAAACTCAAATTCTTTCTAACATGTTTAAGCAGGGTACTACTCAGTTAATTAACTTTGGTAAAAATGTCCAGTGGGCTGGTCGTCAGCTTATGGTTGGTTTCACAGTTCCTCTTACAATATTTGGAGCAATTGCTGGTAAGACTTTTATGGATCTTGAAAAACAAGCGGTTGCATTTAAAAAGGTATATGGAGATATTTTTACAACTCCAGCAGAATTAAATAAGAATTTAGAAGCAGTAAAAGGTCTTGCAGCAGAGTATACAAAATATGGAGTTGCAGTAAAAGATACCATTGGTCTTGCTGCACAAGCTGCTGCTGCTGGTAGACAAGATGCAGAACTTACTGATGCAGTAACTCAGGCAACAAGACTTGCAACACTTGGTCAAATGGATCAAAATGCAGCACTTGAAACAACAATATCTTTACAATCTGCATTTAGATTATCAGGAAAAGAACTTGGAGATACTATTAACTTTTTAAATATGGTTGAAAACCAAACAGTTGTTTCCTTGCAAGATATTGCTACTGCTATTCCTCGTGTTGCACCAGTTATTCAAGGTCTTGGTGGAGACGTAAAAGATCTTACAGTATTTCTTGCAGCAATGCAAGAGGGTGGTGTAGATGCTGCTGAAGGTGCTAACGCTTTAAAGTCTGGTCTTGCTTCGTTAATCAACCCTACAAAACAAGCAAATGAAATGTTAAGTGGTATGGGTATAAATCTTGATTCTATTATTCAAGCAAATAGGGGAGACCTTATGGGAACTGTTAGATCTTTTGCAGAAGCCTTGCAGGGTCTTGATCAGTTCTCAAGACAACAGGCTCTTGAACAAGTATTTGGAAAATTCCAGTATGCAAAACTTGGAGCATTGTTTGAAAATATTTCTAGAGAAGGATCTCAAGCTCAACAAGTAATTGCAACAATGGGGTATAGCACAGAACAACTTGGTGCAACTGCAGACAAAGAATTAAAAACAATTGAAGAATCTTTTGGTGTGCAATTAACAGGGGCAGTAGAAAGATTTAAATTAGCAATAGCTCCTATTGGAGAAATATTTGTTAAACTAGCTATTCCACTAGTTAATTTTGCAACAAAGATTGTAGAAGGATTTAATGGTTTAAGTGATACTCAGAAAAGGTTTACCGCAATTGCTGCAGTAATTGTTGGTGTAGTTATCCCAGCAGTTACAATGATGGCTGGTTTGTTCTTAAACCTTGTTGGAACCCTTGCAAAAATTGGTCAAGGAATGGCTTTGTTTGGAAAAGGATTCCTTACAGGTGGTCCAGTAGGAGCAGTAAAAGCACTTACACAAAGTTCAAAGTATCTAAGTCTTGCTGAAATGGATGCAGCAATGGCTGCTCAACAGCTATCTGGAGCAAGTCAAGTTTTAAATACCACACTTATTAAACAGGTTGGAACAGCAAATGCAGCTGCTACTGCTATTGCAAATCTAACAAGAGCATATTCTGCAATGGCTGCTACCCAAGCTGCTGCATCTGGGTTTCCATCATTTGGAGTTGCTGGTGCTGCAGGTGCTGCTGCAAAAGAAGGAAAAACTAGTGCAGTTAGAGTAAGAGGTTTAAGAAGAAACTCTGGTGGCGGAGTTCCAGGATCTGGAAATACCGATACTGTTCCAGCAATGCTGACTCCTGGCGAATTTGTTGTAAATAAAGAGGCTACTAAAGAAAACTTAGGATTGTTAAAATCTATTAATGATGGACAAAAATTAAATTCTGGTGGAAAAGTTAGTTCAGTACAATATCTTAATGAAGGAGATCTTGTAAGAGGTCTTAGAAATATTCCAGGTGGATTTGGAGATATTTTTGATAATTTACAAATAGATCCATCTCTTTTTGTTAATCCATCTCAAATGCAACAAACAATAAACCCAAGACCTGCAGCAAGAATGACAACTCCACAATTTTCATCGTTAGTCTTGGGTTCTTCATCGCTAGATGACATGATTAAAAGATTAGGTCTTTCAATATTTGGAATACCAGATAAAATGAACACAGCTATGGCATCGAATGGTAAAGGGGTGAAGGTTTCAGAACTATTACAATTTTTAAAAGATGGTGGTCCAGATGTTGTTGAAACATTAAACGATGCATTAGAACAAAGTGGGTCAACTGAAAGAATAGATACTAAAAAACTACATGCACAAGTTGTAAAAAAACTTCAAGATATTGAAAATATGGATCCAGGAAGACTTATAAAAGATTCACCAAGTTCTAAAAAAGGAATGTCATTTTTAGGTTTAGATGAAATTGTTGATGGAGTAATAGATAAAAAAGATAAAGATCTTTTAGAATCTTTAAGATCAAATAGTAAAGCTTCAGGAAGACTAGTTGCTAAATCAGGACCTGCAAAACTTGAATCAGATGCTAGAGTTTCATCTGTTGTTAAAGACTATCTTGTAAAGAATGGAGTTATTTCCCCAGAGGAAAAACTTTCTTCAGTAAGAGTTCCTGGACGAGGAAAAAATTCAAAACCAACAATTGAAATTCATGATTCACGAGGAAATGTTATGGCTAGATATCAATATGGGGCTACTCTAACAGATGCAACAAAAGGATTATCTTATAATAAATTAAATGTATCAAAAACTTTTGAAAAAATACTTTCAAATCTTTTGTCATCAAAGTCAAAATTTGCTGGATCAAAAATTGCTAGAGCACACTTTGCAGACGGAGGACCAGTTCCAGGATCTGGAAATACTGATACTGTTCCAGCCATGCTTACTCCTGGTGAGTTTGTTGTAAATAAAAAAGCAGCAAGCCAAAATCAAGGAATTCTTGAAATGATGAATGGTGGACAAGTTAAAGGCTATGCACTTGGAGGAGTTGTTCAAGGAGCAGGTGGTGTGGCAGCAATGGGTGGAATGATGTCAGGAAACATGCCAGTAATGGTTGCTGGAACAGTATTACAAATGCTAGGACCAGCTATTGGAAGACTTCAAGGAAGCCTTAAAGAAGGAGCAAAATTAGGTCCAGCCTTTAAAAATATGCTACCTGTTGTTAGTAGGTTTGCCTTTGGAATGACTTCTATGGCTGGAGGTCTTGCACTTGCAGGATTTGCAATTTATAAACTTAATAAGCAAATAAGTGATGCAGAAAAATCTGGTGCAGAATTTACAAATGCAATGTATGGAAGTGCAAAAACAATTGAAGGAATTGCAAAACAATTTGGAAACCAGACAAATGCTCAAAAAGCTAGAATTGCTGCAGTTGAAAGAGCTGGTGGTCAAGAAATTGGACAAGAAGCACAAGCAAAGTCTGCTGAATTTGTTCAGTCAGATGCTGGAAAGCAAATGCTTAAAGATGTTGCAACTGTAAAAGCTGGTGGAGGAAATGCCGTAGAAGCTTTAAGAAATCAGCTATCAAGTGCTATTGTAGCTGGTGCTATTGGAACAGAAGAGGCAAGGGCTATCGCAGCCGAAGTTGGCACAGCACTCGGAGATCAGTCTATAGCCGTTGGAGTATCTGGAGAATTAACAAAGCTAATGGGTCCTAATGGAGAAGATATGCTTAAAAATCTTTCTTCAATTACCGCTGAAATTAGTCCTAAGATAAACGTTACAAAGCTTGCTTCAGATGCAACCTCTGCTTATGAAAAAATTAATGTTGGTGCTAAATTTATTCAAGCATTCCAAGGTGGAGAAGCAGAATTTATAAAGAATTTTAAAATTAACGAGGTTAGTGCAACAAACTCTGCAGCATTTGCAAAAGAAGCAGAAGCAAGAGAGCTTTTAAATTTAGCATATCAACAAGGAACTATTAGCTTGGAAGAGTATTTAAAACAATCTTCTGCAATTGCAAAATCTTCTAAAGAAAATCAAAATACTGCAGCACAAGGTCTTGGGTTTTCAGATCAGACTGCACTAGCCACTGCTGCAGAAGGAAAACTTGTTACAACAGGAAGAGGTGGAATGGCTGTTGCAAGAACTGAAGAGCAAAAGATAGCTGCTGATGCAATTAAGGGTCAAAGAACAGAAATTGAGAATCAACTAAAAGAAATTCCTGAAATGCAAGGAGAAGCCCTTGATTCTATGATGGCAAATGTAGACAAACTTGGTGGAGGATTATTTGGAGAATTACTAAATGGAACAATATCATTTGATGAAATTCCTCTAACAATTAGATTACAAGAAGATGGTATGTCTGAAGAAGATATCATAGCTCTTCATCAAAACTTAAATATCTTACAAACAATTCCAAATATTGATATGGTAATTGATATAGATGATCCAGATCCAGCTAAAATTCAAGCATTAGTTGAAGAGTACAAGGCATTTGAAAAACTTTCAGATACTGAAAAGAAAGCATATGTAAAAACAAACGTTTCTTCCGAAGAATTGAATAGATTTAAAACTTCATATGAAGAAATAATGAAACTTCCAGATAATGAAATTGTAAATGTAACAACGATGATTACAAGAGAAATAAACTTTAGAACTCAAATGAGTGCTGCAGCAATAGGTGGAGATAGGGAGCAAAAAAGATTGCTTCAAGCTGAAGCTGACAACGCAGAAAAATATGTAAAATCTTTGCTAGATTCTATAAAAACTCCTGGAAGTGATGGAACGGGTGCAACTGATGGCTCTGGTGGTAGCGGTGGTAAAGAAGAAGATTTATTAAAAATGCTTATGGAAAGATTTAGACTTCAAGAAATGCTTATTGATAAAGAAGCAGAAGGGTTTAACGAAAGAGTTAAGCAATTAAATAGAGAAATTGAATTAGAAGAAAGACAGGTTAACTTAAGACAAAAAGGACTTGACGACCTTTCTAAAAAAGAAGAGGCTGTTAATAAGGCTTATGACTTAAGAGTAGAAGCATTAGATAAAGTTTCAGAATCAAATTCAAGAGTTAATGAACAAGAAAAGTCTAGAATTAGTTTAGCTTCTGCCCTTGCCTCTGGAGACATTGCAGCTGCAGCAAGTATAACTAGTGACATGCAACAGCAGTCCACACAATATCAAATTGAAGATGCTAGAGCAGCACTTGAAAAACAAAGACAAGTAGATTTAGATTCATTAACAGTTTCCATAAATGGAAAATTAATGACAAGACAGGGTATTGAATCTGAAATAGAAGCAATTCAAGATAGAATTTATAACAAGGGAATTCAGCTTCAAGGTGTGCAAGATACTTTAATAGGCTTTGAACAAAGAAAGCTAGACGTTGCAAAAGAACGTGAAAAAGTAGAAACAAGAATGTATTTGATGGAGCAAAGAAAAGCTATTGAAGCTTTAAAGGGAAAAACAAACCTTTCTAAAGCAGATAAGGCAGCACTTGCAGAATATGAATCTTCTTTTAAT